>OFMC01000587.1_pt1 | contig 36799 bp, 31 predicted proteins | sample 1541271 | NCBI WGS metagenome assembly OFMC01 (sample SAMN04209252, study PRJEB22552) | human gut metagenome | biome: gut; material: feces | host: Homo sapiens | place: USA: Oklahoma | reverse complement strand
GGTTGGGGGTGGAGGCCAGATGGTACAGCAGCTCCAGTTCCTTGGGGGGCGTGTCGATCTTCTTGCCGTCCACGATCAGCTCATAGGAATCCAGATCAATGGTCAGCTTGTCGAAATGGAGTTTCTTGCTGGTGTCGTTGGGGATCTCCGTCCGCCGCAGAACGGCATTGATCCGGGCGATCAGCTCCTTCATCTCAAAGGGCTTGACGATGTAATCATCCGCGCCCATTTCAAGGCCCTGGATCCGGTCAAAGACCTCGCTCTTGGCCGTCAGCATGATGATGGGCACCTTGCTGGTCTCCCGGATCTTGGCGCAGACCGCCCAGCCATCCATCACAGGCAGCATGATGTCCAGCAGGATCAGGTCCGGTTCCTTCTTCTGGAACTCCTCCAGTGCTTTGCCGCCGTCCCCGGCGATGCGGACGTCAAAGCCTTCCTTTACCAGATACATGTGGATCAGGTCGGAGATATTCTTATCGTCTTCTACAACCAGAATGTTGCGTCCCATAGGGTCTCCTCCGTTCTGCAGGGCCTTCCGGTCCCGTTTCTTATGTTCTTCTCTACTTTATATTACCCTAAACTCCGTCAGGGTGTTGAACGTTTTGTAAATCTTGCGCCATTTCAGCCGCCGGTCAGCCGATTTCCGTCATCGCCCGGCAGTAGTGGCCCGCTCCCTGAGCGGAGATCACAAATTCCCGCAGGCCCGCGGCAGAGGCAGTGGTCCCCAGCCAGACAGACACATCCCCCCGCCGGGCCGACACCCGCTTCATCAGCGCGGAGGCGTTGGAGCTGCTTTCCAGCTTATAATCCGCCCGGTCCATCGAGGGTGTCAGGCACCGCCAGCCAACCTCCTCCAAGGCCTGCAGCTCCGTCTCCTCCGCATCCGGCACGTAGGCCAGCCGGGTCTTTCCCAGAGTGGCCCGGTACAGGGCTTCATTGCCCCGCCGCAGCTGCTCCGCCGTGTCCTCGCCGCTCTCCGCCAGTATGCCCACCGCATGACCGGAGGCAGCCATCCGCCGCAGCAGTTCGCCGTTGGATTCCAGGAAGTCCGGCGTACAGTAGAAGGTGGCCCAGCCGTTAGCACGGTCCAAGGTGTCCAGCAGCCCGGAGGTCCGCTGATCCGCTTCCAGACACAGATGGATTCTGGCCCCCCGCGTCGGTGCGGAGGGTGTAACCGGTACATTGGGCGTGGTACTGGACGTGGCATCCCTGTTATACGCGTTGTAGCGCTCTTCCATATTGTAGGTCGCCGCATTCGCAAAATCCTTGGCGCTCATGCCGAAATCCGGAGACCGCAGCCACACCAGATAGCCGTTGGTCACATCTGTCACGGAATATTGCAGGCCGAAAAAGTTTGCGACAGTAGACGCCGGGACAAACACCAGTCCGCCGGACTGAATGACGCCGGGGGTGAACAGACTGCCGCTGCTGTCCTGCGCCGTACCCTTGGCCCAGTCAAACAGCATGGCCCGGCGGTCCTTTTCCAGCACCGTCATCTTTTTTGCGGTATTGTTGATGACAGAGATCCCCAGATTGGTGAATACAGAGGCCGGTACATACAGATAGCCGTTGGCCCAGAAGGGCATGGTGGCATCCGTCACCGGCAGAACGCTTTCCTCTGCCGCCACGAAATACACACTGCCCGCCGCTTTGGCCGGAAAAGCCAATTGAAACAGCAGCAAGCAGCACAGCAGACCCATGGCCCATCGCTTTTTCATCAGCAGTTCCCCCTTTGCGGCAGTTTTTAATAAAATATTTTACCACATTTGCTTCTGTCTTGTAAAGTCCGTGACTCAGCCGGTGAAGACCTCCACCGTCACGCCGGTATAGTAGTGGGTCAGGATGGTCTGATAGTCCGCGCCGCTCTCCGCCATGGCGTCCGCGCCGTATTGACTGAGGCCCACGCCGTGGCCGTAGCCGGTGACGTAAAACGCAAAATTGCCGTCCTGCAATTCCCATTCAAAGCAGGCGGAACGCAGCCCCAGCGCGGCGCGCACCGTACCGCCCCGGACCGTCACGCCCCCCACCTCCACCGTCTCCACGCTGCCGGCGCTGTCCCGGATAGGATCTTTCAGCCAGCTTTTCTTGTCCCCGGAGAGATCGGCAGAGGGGATCTTCGCCAGCAGCTTTTCCTTCAGCGCCGCCGGGGTAAAGTCTACGCGGCTGTAATAATTGGGGATGGTCTCCTTGGCTTCGGGGGAATCCACTGGCTTCAGGTAGGGCAGATCGTTCTGCCACACCTGCCCCGCAGCCCGGGTCAGCCCCGCAGAACTGGAATGGAACACCGCCAGAATCGGAACGCCGCCGTAAAGGATGGCCTCCCCATCGGTAGATGTCACTGCATCACGGACCTTTTTCTCATAAGCGTCCGCCTGTGCCCCCCAGTTGGCCCGGGCCTGCTCCATGGCGATATACGCCTGACAGCAGGTGGAGTCCGTGCAGATGTCCGCCGTGTCCCCGTGGTTGCTGCCAGCTGTCAGCTTGTAAAGGGTATAGGTACGGGCTGCCACCGCCTGAGCCTTCAGCGCCTCCTCTGCAAAGGACGCCGGCATCTCCGCCGCCGTGACGCCCACCAGATAGTCCGCCAGCGTCATTTCCCGCACAGTCTCTCCGTCCAGCACCCGCAGGGTCCGGTCCGCGTCATAAACAGCCTTTACCGCAGGCTGGACCGGAGCCGTCTGCTCCGTCCGGGGTAATTCCGTATACTCCGGCACCTCCGCCGGTTCCCGGGCTACGGCCAAGGGCAGCAGAAACAGCCCCAGCAGCGCCGCCACCGAGGTCAAAGCCGTATTTTTCCAAAGCTGCATAGCGATTCCTCCTTTGCTTGTCCAATCTATGCAGTCAACTGCGGAAACATACACCCAGATACGGTTTTCTGCACGCAAAAACCGGCAGACGCTCCGCACGTCTGCCGGTTTTTCAAGGAAACCAATTATTTTTACTGTATGATTGCTGATACGGTATCCGCGGTCCCGTGCCGCCGCTCACTCCGCCATCAGGCTGTCATTTTCCATGATGAAGGGCCGGGTGGTATCCTGTCCCCAGGAGGTATCGTACTTTGCCATCAGATAATCGTGCAGTTCCGCCCGGTTTCGCAGCTTTACCAGCCGGTACGGTTCCTGGAAGGCAACCTTCTCGATCAGACAGAAGCTCCCGTCCTCCACAGGCAGCAGCACCCCAACATGCCCCACAAACAGCGTATTCTCCGTGTCCGAGAACCTGTCATGCAGGACAACGGAGATCAGCCGGGCAGGGCTGTCCGAGAATGCGACGCCCCGGGCGGCCCAGCCCGCCTGAAGCGTCTGGGCCTGCTCGTCCACATCCGTACTGTCTGCGGCGGGCACCGGCGCAAACAGCGCGCAGAATTTGGCAGTGCTGTCTCCGCAGAGAACGGCGGGATCTTCGGTCAGCGTTTCCAAATCCAGAAAAAGCGTATCCTCTCCCTGAGTCTTCGGCTGATCCGCTCCGACGGTGACGAACTCACCGAACAGGCTGAATGCCGTAATGCGGCAGTTATAGCCGGGGAAGTCACCGTTTTTCTCCGCCCACAGATCCTGCATCTCATAGGGATCGTACTTGGTGTCGGTGGGGACAGCGCGCTCAAAGCCGTTCGTCAGCCATTCACTCTTAACACTGGCGTTGAACTGGTCCACCCGGTCAAAAAGGCCGCGGATCCGAATCTCGTCTATGCCCGCGTCCTCAAGCAGCCGGGAGAGCAGAGCACGGGAATCCTCGTCCGTCAGATTGGCGTATTCGACAGGTTCCGGCGTCGGCTGCGGGACGTCCGGCTCTGTTTTTCCGCCGCAGCCGGCAAGAGAGGCAAGGATGAAGCTGACAGCCGCAAGGATCGCTAGCAGATGGTTTTTCCGATTCATAAATTACGTTACCTTTCCTGTGTTCGTCCATTCTGCGGTGCAGAACAGAGTGCATCATATGTCTTTATACTATACACATATTGGCGAAAAATATCTATACAGAATTCCGGGGACCACCCTGACCGCTGCGGTTTCCTCCTGTTTTCCCATAAGATCTGCCGCATACGGACAGCGCATACCGCAAACGAAATGTGCATGAAGTTTTCGTGCACCATTTCCGGTTGCCCCGCAGGGGCGAGGAAGTGGCACATTTCTTATTTTGCTACGCTTTGCATAGCAAAATAAGAAACACCACCCTGACGGATGGTGTTCCTATTTGGTGCCGGTGGTGGGACTCGAACCCACACGGTATCGCTACCAACGGATTTTGAGTCCGTCACGTCTACCAATTCCATCACACCGGCATTAACGTTGTTCATTATATCGGATGAATGGCCAAAATTCAAGAGGAATTTATGTTTTCGCCGTAAAATCCCTGATTCTGCTGGAAGAATGGCGGTTCCCTCTTGTAAAGAGCGAAAAATAGGAGTATTATGCTTATAATTGTACCAACAACACAAAGGACGGATCAAACTATGAGTTACACAAAAATCGCGAAAATTTTTGCAGACAGCGAAGCGCTCTCCGGCCAGACCGTTTCCGTGGGCGGCTGGGTCCGCACCATCCGGGATCTGAAGGGCTTCGGCTTCATCGAGCTGAATGACGGCTCCTGCTTCCGCAATCTTCAGGTGGTGATGGAGGCAGAGGCCCTCTCTAACTATAAGGACATCGCCGCCCAGAACGTAGGCGCGGCTCTGATCGTCACCGGCGTTGTGACCCTGACACCGGATGCCAAGCAGCCTCTGGAGTTGAAGGCCACCGAGATCGCCGTGGAGGGCATCTCCACTCCGGACTATCCCCTGCAGAAAAAGCGCCACAGCGTAGAGTTTCTGCGGACTATCCAGCACCTGCGTCCCCGGACGAACCTGTTCTCCGCCACCTTCCGGGTGCGGAGCGCGGCGGCCTACGCCATCCACAAGTTCTTCCAGGATCGAGGCTTTGTCTACGCACAGACCCCCATCATCACCGCCAGCGACTGCGAGGGCGCCGGCGAGATGTTCCAGGTGACCACGCTGGACCTGAACAACGTGCCCAAGACCGAGGACGGGCAGGTGGACTACAGCCAGGACTTCTTCGGCAAGAAGACCAGCCTGACGGTGTCCGGTCAGCTGAACGCCGAGAACTTCGCCATGGCCTTCGGCAATGTCTATACCTTTGGTCCTACCTTCCGTGCGGAGAATTCCAACACCCAGCGTCACGCCGCTGAGTTCTGGATGGTGGAGCCTGAGATGGCCTTCACCGATCTGAACGGCTATATGGATACCGCCGAGGACATGATCAAGTATATCATCCGCTATGTGATGGAGCAGTGCCCTCAGGAGATGGACTTCTTCAACCAGTTCGTGGATAAGGGCCTGCGGGAGCGTCTGGAGCATGTGGCCTCCTCCGACTTCGGCCGGGTGAGCTACACGGAAGCGGTGGACCTGCTGAAAAAGAGCGGCGAGAAGTTCGACTATCCCGTGGAGTGGGGCATCGACCTGCAGACCGAGCACGAGCGCTATCTGACGGAGCACATCTTCAAGCGGCCCGTATTCGTCACCGACTATCCCAAGGACATCAAGGCTTTCTATATGCGCCTGAACGATGACGGCAAAACCGTGGCCGCGGCGGACTGCTTGGTGCCTGGCATTGGCGAGATCATCGGCGGTAGCCAGCGCGAGGAGCGTCTGGATGTGCTGGAAGCCCGCATCAAGGAGCTGGGCATGAATCCGGAGGATTACAAGTATTACTGCGACCTGCGGCGCTACGGCTCCTGCCGTCACGCAGGCTATGGCCTGGGCTTCGAGCGGATGGTGATGTATCTCACCGGTGTGAACAACATCCGCGACGTGGAACTGCATCCCCGCACTGTGGGCAGCGCAGATTTCTGATCAACCGCATACCGAAAAGCGATCCTTCCGAAAAGAAGGACCGCTTTTTTCTCCCGTATGCACAAATTTCTCTGGAAAACCTCAAATATTTCAGGCATTCCACCATGCGCGGACAGTTGACATTCCGCGGCGCATATGATAGGATACGGCTATCTTCAACAACGGAATACCGGCAATGGAAGCCCATAGGAAAACGACGTAAGTCTACCGAAGGAGTAAAACTCTCAGGTGTCCGCCGTGCGGACAGGACTATGGGTGGATGCGGCTCTGGAGAATCCCGGCTCACCGGGTACCGAAGGTGAAAGGCGGCATGACCGCTGAATCTCTCAGGTAAAAGGACAGAGTGATCTGACGCAGCGGCAGGCAGGGCGGAGAGATCCGTCAGGCAGGCCGCAGGCTTCACCGTTTGCGGCGGGGCTGCGTCGATCTCCTGTACTGCGTTCTTCGGAGCGGCTGCATTGCCAGCCGCTCCGTTTTTATCACCGCGGCAAAGATCCCGCCGTCGGTGAAACCGTGTGCAGGAGGAAAAAACTATGGAATCGATCGTCGCAAAACTGGACGCTGCGCTTTATCCCGCTGTATGCAGCGTCAACACGTACCTGTCCAACTACATTCTGGTCTTTCTGCTGGTGGCTGTCGGCCTGTGGTACAGCATCAAGACCCGCTTTGTTCAGGTCCGCTGCTTCGGTGAGGGTATGCGCAGAGTGTTCGGCAACCTGACTCTCAACGGCAAAAAGCATGACAGCGGCATGAGCTCCTTCCAGGCATTGGCCACTGCCATTGCCGCCCAGGTGGGCACCGGCAACATCGTAGGCGCATCCGGCGCTATTCTGACCGGCGGCCCCGGCGCCATCTTCTGGATGTGGGTCATTGCCTTCTTCGGCATGGCCACCATTTACGCCGAGGCCACCCTGGCCATCAAGACCCGGATCAAGGCAGCAGACGGCACCATCCACGGCGGCCCCGTCTATTACATCACCACCGCGTTCAAGGGCGGCTTCGGCAAATTCCTGGCCACCTTCTTCGCCGTGGCCATCATCCTGGCTCTGGGCTTCATGGGCTGCATGGTGCAGTCCAACTCCATCGGAGAGTGCTTCCAGACCGCTTTCGGCATCCCCTCCTGGATCGTGGGCGTGGCGCTGGTGGTGATCTGTGCCGTGATTTTCCTGGGCGGCGTTCAGCGGCTGGCCGCCGTTACGGAAAAAATCGTCCCCATTATGGCGGCAATCTTCCTGCTGGGCGGTCTGGTCATCCTGATCTTCCGCATCCGGTACGTCCCCGCCACCTTCGGCATGATCTTCAAGTACGCCTTTGAGCCTCAGGCCATCGTGGGCGGTTCTTTCGGCTACGCCATCAAGCAGGCCATCTCTCAGGGCGCCAAGCGTGGTCTGTTCTCCAACGAGGCCGGTATGGGCTCTACCCCCCATGCCCACGCTCAGGCCAACGTGAAGGATCCTCACGAGCAGGGCGTTGTGGCGATGATCGGTGTGTTCATCGACACCTTCGTGGTGCTGACCCTCAATGCGCTGGTCATCATCTGCACCCTCTACACTGCTGACGGCCCTCTGGCGGGCGGCTATGTGGGCGATGTGACCTCCACCCTCAGCAAGACCAACCTGGCCCAGACCGCCTTCGGCTCCGTGATGGGTGCCGGCCTGGGCGCCAAGTTCGTGGCCATCTGCCTGTTCTTCTTCGCTTTCTCCACGGTTCTGAGCTGGAACCTGTTCGGCAAGATCAACGCCATCTGGCTTTTCGGCAAGAAGAACCCCAAGGCCTGCACCGTGATCTACACCCTCATCGCCCTGGTGTTCATCCTGATGGGCACCATGATGAGCAACGATCTGGTGTGGGAGCTGACGGATATGTTCAACAACCTCATGGTCATTCCCAACGTCATCGCCCTGTTCGCCCTGACCAAAATGGTAGTCGGCAGCGCGGAAAGCAAGCTCGCACAGTAAATGAGAGCGATCTGTATTGTGCTTATTTACTTTCAAAAAACGTTATAAAAAAAGAACCAGGACATTCATAAGAATGTCCTGGTTCTTTTGCAAAGGACGGTTAAAATCGATATTTTTGTTTTTGGTGCAGAAGGCACCGCAGCTTATAAAACAGGGCCGGTCTGCTCAATGCCAGCTTCCTGTGCTGGGGCAATATTCAACTCAGGCAGATCGTTCAGATAGCGTTCCACATTCCGGTAATGCACTCCATTTTCCAATGTGACATCCTCTCCGCGGTACAGGACATATCGCCCCCGGATCGGGCCAAACCGCTGTTCGGTCTTATCGCATTTTTCCTGATCGAGCAGATGCCGGTATTGTGCTGGGACCTGTTTGCCACTGTGCTTGATCTCGAAAATCTCGCAGCAGTTTTCCTTCTCATTATAAATCACCATGTCAAACTCGCCGACCGCAAACTGCAGCTTGAACACCCGGTGTTCTCTGTCAGCCGACTTCATGGTTTCCAGCAGGACGATATCCTCGAGCATCCGGCCCCGTACTTCTTCGAGGATCCTGCCCGCAGTCTGGGTCTTCTCCAATTCGCTGAGAGCTGAAAAGGTCTCGTCCTTCATCAGCGAGTGGACAAGGGCCTGTGCCTGGCAGTATCGCATCCCCGGCTGGGTAAATAGGATGTGTTCCACAGATTTTGCTCCTGGGTCAGCGGTTTCAATGGGACAGTTTACGATCAGTTCCAATGCGGAGAGATACTCTTTGATCTCCCGGATATGGGTATCTGTGATACCGATGGACTGTTCCTCTTTGTTGCGGATATCCAGCAGCTCCATCAGGCGCTGGGTGACCGCTTCTGTGTCAATGTTGTCCAGTATCTCGGTACGCTTTTCGGGGTCACGCTCTTTCCGAAGATTCGAGGCGGTCAGCCGTAGATCGTGAGATTGGAAATCATCGGTCAGAACTGAGATCAGGAACCGGTGGTTCATGTCCTCGATGATCCGGTTGATGGCGCTGGTCAGCTCACCGGCCTCATACAGAGAGTACAGGTGGCGGAAATGCCCGCCTGCCTCATAGCAGGCCAAGGAATGCTGAATGTTTTTGCAGATCGCTGTATCGATGTATCGCCGTGTGGACTCATCATCCCGGAAGGAGGCGTCCTGGGCGTTGACATCTTCATCGTCAAAGGCAAGCTCACCGGCCCGCAGCGTCCCGCCATAGCGGATATATTCATCAATGCTGTCGATCCCCAGCAGGCGGCTGTATTCCCGATATGGGATGAAGGTGGTGTGGATGGGCTTTGCCCGGTCATAGAGTTCCTGATCCATCGCCAGCCAAAAACCGAGGGAGTCCGTACCGGAGAGGATGATCTTCATTCCCATCGCTGCAAACACATCGGAGAAGAGAGCCGCAGAATCGATGAAATCCCGCATCAGGGTGACCTCATCAATGAATACGTAGCGGAAGCCCGCATCGAACAGTTTTTTCAGATCCCGGTTCATCATGGCCATGGTATCGCTTCTGCGGGCTTTGATATAGACCGTGCGGCTGAGATCCTCTCTGCTCATTCGGGCGATGGCCTGCCGGAGCATGGTAGTCTTTCCGGTCCTGCGCAGGCCAAAAACCAGGCAGACCCTGTCGCTTTCATTGCTGTAGAGATAATCCTCCAATTGCCAGAAGCAGTCACGGAGGCCCCAGCCCTTTACGCCCTGCGACATGGCGTCCAATCCTTTACCAACAATTACACTGGTTTCAAAGTCCAGCTTTGGCTGGCGCACTTTTGGCATCTTGGCTTGCAGTTCTTTCAGTTGTGCCTGCAGTACTTTGCGCTGCTCTATTTGCTCCTGCAGCGGCTCCAGTTCGCCATCCCGCAGATATTGGCTGTGCTTCTTCCCATTTTCTGTCCACTGATGATAGTAGCGTGTCTTTCCGTTGATCGTCTTCTTGGAAATATAGCCGATGGGAAGGGCGGCGATCTGCCGCTCCAGTTCCTGAATCTTTTCTTTCATACCGCACCTCCATTCTGTTAAATCTATTATACCCCATTTCCCTTATGCATTCAAGGGGTTATAAGGGGTTATATTGTTGTGAGCAGTGCCGCACAGAGCAATTTCTGTGCGGCACTGTTATGATTTTCTCGTTTACTCAAATTTCTAATCCGGAAATCTGCTCCCACTGGAGGATATATCTGTCATCGATGATCCGGTTGTCGTGGTAATGCCCGAAGAACCAGTATGTAAACTGGCACCGCTGATTGACCGTTTCCAGAAAATCGGTGAGCTGGTCACTTCCATAGGAGGGGTCGATTTTCTGCACGGCACTGCTGGGACCGCAGTGGGACAGGATGCAGTCTACCTTCCAGTTTACCTGCTCCAGATTTCTCAGTGCCTCTGCATATTCACGGGCATTTGGCATTTCTTCCGCCCACCAGGAGCGTCCTTTGACCCGGAACATTCCCCGCATTCGGCGCAGCAGCCAATACTTTTGTTCGAAGTCGGGGTCCTCCGGATCAAGGACGCCATCCTGAATGTCGTGGGAGGAGGCTCCTCCCATCGTGAACCATGTGAGACCGCTGAAGGTGAATATCTGGCCCCTCATCAGGTGGAGGATATTTTCCCTCACCTCATGTACTCTGCCGCCGTGCCATTCTTTTTCCGGCAGGGCGTTCAGCAGATCAAAGTTTTCATGGTTTCCATCCACAAACAAGGTGGTGAAGGATTTCTCATCCAGCCAGTCCAGCCAATGCTGGTCTTTCTGGCCGCCGTCCCACAGCCCTCCGAAATCGCCACAGATGATCATGTAGTCATTTCGGCCCATCTGCGTTTGCTGGGGGAAGTATTTGCTTCCGAACCGCTGGAAGCCGCCGTGGGTGTCACCGGTGATATAGATCATGCGGTCTGCCTCCTTTGCATGGCCTGAGTAATTTCTGTGCCGTCCTTGAAGCAGATGAGCAGGCTATCCTTGTCCAACACCTTGATGTTGCTGACCAGCTGACGGACAGTGAGTTCATCAAAATCCGTAAGGGTACCGCTGGCCTGCTCCAATGCCATGTCAAGTTCTGCCAGCCTGCTCTCGAAGGCCGCCGCGCCTCGCTGTTCCTTTTCCAGCTCCGCTTTTTGGGCCATGAGCCTTGTCTTGGCCATGTTGACCTGTTGAAGCTCCTCATCATAGTCGGTACAGTCAGCGCCGGCACTGACGATCAGCTGGAACAGCTCCAGCTGGCGTTCCTGCAGGTTCCGGATCTGAAACTCCACGGCAGGCAGGCTCATCGTCTGTTCTTCTCCGGCAAGGACTGCCGCAATACCGGCTTTCACCGCGTCCTTGGCTGCCTGCATCCGGAACAGTTCATTCATGGCGGAGATGACGGCGTCGTGGATGTTGCCCTCATCCAGAGTGGGAGACTGCTTACAGATCTTCCTGCCATGCTCCAGCCGGTTCTGGCACCGCCAGACGACCCGTTTGACCCCTTTCTGCGTCCAGATCACCCGGCGATAAGGGCTGCCGCATTCTCCGCAGACCAGCAACTCGCTGAGCACATACTTTCCGCAGTATTTCCCAAGCTGCGTCTTCGCCTTGGAGGATGTTTTCTTGAGACTGGACCGACGGGCAATCTCCTCCTGTACCTTTTGGAAGGTTTCCCGATCAATGATGGCCGGGTGGCAGTCATGGACATAGTATTTGGGCAGTTCGCCGTTATTCACCCGCTTTTCTCTGGTGAACAGGTCCGCGATGTAGGTTTTTTGTAGGAGAGCGTCACCGATGTATTTTTCATTGCACAGCATTTTTTGAACCACGCTGTCATGCCATACTGTTTTCCCTGTGGCTGTTTTGATTCCATCCGCCATCAGGTCGGTGGTGATCTGCCGGACGCTGTGTCCCAGCAGAAACCGGGAGAAGATGCGCCGGACAATGGCAGCCTGCTCCGGGTCGATCTCCGGCTGGCCATCCGCACCCCAGCGGTAGCCGAGGAAGGTCTTGCAGTGGTAATAGACTTTTCCATCCTTGAAGTTCTTCCGGTGGCCCCACCTCACATTGCCGCTGAGGGATTCGCTTTCTGCCTGGGCCTGGCTCATCATAAAGGTGAGGATCATCTCGTTGTCCATGAAGAGGGTGTTCACATTCTCTTTCTCAAAGTAGACTCCCACGCCGTGCCGTTTCAGGCGGCGGACATAGTTCAGGCCATCCAGTGTGTTTCGGCAGAACCGGGACACCGATTTGGTGATGACCAGGTCGATTTTTCCACGCTCACAGTCCCGGATCATTTGGAGGAAATCTTTGCGCTTTTTGGCCGAGGTGCCGGTGATGCCCTCATCCGCATAGAGGCGGACCATTGTCCAATCCGGATTGGCGTCGATTTTTTCCGTGTAGTATTCGATCTGGGCCTCATAGCTGGAGAGCTGCTCCTCCTTGTCAGTGGATACCCGGCAGTAAGGCGCAACTCGCAGGTGCTTTTTTCGAAGATCCCGTTCTGTCATCTGAGGGTCAGCCGGAATCATAGTGACCAGTTTGGGGGTGGGGGCGGTTTTCTGTATGTTCATGAGGCACACTCCTTTTGATCTTTTTGGGATACTCCATCGACGAGGTGTTCATGGACATCACCAACTACCTGGACACCTATAAGATGACGGCGCGGGAACTGACCCGCACCATTATCCTGGACATTCTGAAGACTACCGGCATCACCGCTGCGGCGGGAATGGGTACCAATCTATATCTTGCCAAGGTTGCCATGGACATCGTAGCCAAGCACGTCCATCCAGATCAAGATGGAGTGCGGATTGCCAAACTCAATGAGATGACCTACCGCCGTCTTCTGTGGACCCACCGCCCCCTGACGGATTTCTGGCGGGTAGGCAAGGGCTATGCCAATAAGCTGGAGGCTCACGGACTATATACCATGGGCGACATCGCCCGGTGTTCCATCGGCAAACCCGGAGATTACCACAGCGAGGAACTGTTGTACCGGCTGTTCGGCGTCAATGCGGAGATTTTGATCGACCATGCCTGGGGCTGGGAGCCCTGCACTATTGCGGACGTGAAAGCCTATAAGCCGGAGAACAAAAGTATCGTCTCCGGGCAAGTCCTGCAGTGTCCCTACGACTTCAAGAAAGCCAGGCTGGTGGTGCGGGAGATGGCGGACGCCCTGGCCTTGGATTTGGTGGACAAAGGGCTGGTGACCAACCAGCTGGTACTCACCGTGGGCTACGACCGGGAGAATCTGGACGACCCAAGCCGCCGTCAGAGCTACCGCGGCCCGGTGACCACTGATCGCTATGGCCGGAAGATCCCCAAGCACGCCGTGGGGACAGAGAACTTCCCCTACACTTCTTCCGCCAGCGATCTGCTGAAGGCGGTGAGTGCCCTTTACGACCGGATCGTGGACGAGAATCTACTGATCCGCCGACTGAGCATCAGTGCCAACAAGCTGCTCCCCGAGGTTGATGTGCCCAAGGATGAGGCAGAGCAGTTGGATCTGTTCACCGACTACGCCGCCAAGGAGCAGCAGGAGCAGGCGGACGAGGCCGCCCATGCCCGGGAGCGGAAGATTCAGGAGGCCATGCTGGGGATCAAGAAGAAGTTCGGCAAGAACGCCATCCTCAAGGGGATGAACCTGGAGGAGGGGGCCACTGCCTGTGAGCGGAATCAGACCATAGGAGGACATCACGAATGAGCGGGCCATACGATGACATCATCAATTTGCCCCATCCCACATCGACAAAGCATCCCCGGATGCCTATGTCGGATCGGGCTGCTATTTTTAGCCCCTTCGCCGCCCTCACAGGCCACGCCGCTGCCATCCAGGAGACTGCCCGTCTGACAGACCAGCGGATGGAACTGGACGAGGACACCAGGGCTATGCTGGATCTCAAACAGCAAATTTTGGCCGACAGGATCGCAGAGCGGCCGGAGGTCTCCGTGGTCTGGTTCCGTCCGGACGAAAAGAAGGATGGCGGCCAATATGTCACGACCGTGGGACAGCTGAAAAAAGTCGATGACATCGAAAGAGTTCTGCGTCTTGCCGATGACACGACGATCCCACTGAATGATGTTCTGGAACTCCAGAGCGACTGCTTCCGCGGGATATTTCAGGATAGGTAGATGCGAGAATGATGTAACCCCTTGTAACCCCTCGTCCTTTCTCGGAAAGAGGTTATGTATGTACCGGCTGTCCCTTTGGGATGGCTGGTATTTTTTTATGAAGCCACAACTCTATTAACCAACACATACGGGGCCGCCTGCTGGCCCCAGTAGGTGGCCTCCCAATGCAAGGAGGCAGAAAATGAAGAAACAGTCGATGTTTGAAAACTACCCCGATGTTGTAGAAGTAGAGGATCTGCGCAAAATGCTCGGAGGTATCAGCAAAAGGTTAGCCTATAAGCTGCTGGCTGAACAAGAGATCCGGAGCGTGCGTGTCGGAAGGGCCTATAAGATCCCCAAGATCTGCGTGATCGAATACCTGCTTGGAGAGGAGATGTGCCATATCAGTTTCTCCTGAGTCCCATGAGTTGCCTGTTCCCTCACAAAAAGGCGTAGAAAAATCGGATAGTTTTTCTCCATGAGTCGTATAGCTATTCGAACCTGTTTGTGGTATGTTGAGGGTGTCAACAGCAGGCAAATTGATACTTGTTATGACAAGGAGGTTCATCATGATAACAGGTTGCCTGCAGCAAAAAAATGGATACTACTATGCGTTGCTGTATCTCAAAGTTGATGGAAAACGAAAGGTGAAATGGATCTCGACAAAGCTGCCTGTGTCCGAAACCAGCGAACGCAAGGCAAAAAAGGTGTTTGATGAGATCCGCAGCCAGTATGAGAAGGCGGAAGAAGAACGCATCCGGAGAGAAGCCGAGGAAAAGATCCTGGCAGAAAAATACCCCCCGGAAGCTCGATTGGAATTTTCCGAGTACATGGAAAAGTGGCTGAGCAGCATCAAGTCCTCCATCGCCACCGCCACATACCAAAGCTACGCCAATATGGTCAAAGCCCGGATCACCCCTTACTTCAAACCTATGGAGATTGAACTCAAGGATCTGTCCCCGCAACACATCGAGGACTTCTATCAGAAGATCCTGAGTGACAACTGCACGACAAACACCGTGATCCATTACCACGCAATCATCCGCAAGGCACTGCAGAGTGCGGTAAGGAAAGACATTATCACAAAAAATCCGGCCGATAAAGTTGACCGCCCCAAAAAGAATGTCTACCACGGCACCTTCTACACTGAGAGCGAGATGCTGGAGCTGTTTGATGCGGTGGAAGGCGATCCCCTTGAACTGTGCGTGAAGATTGCCGCCTATTACGGTCTGCGCCGAAGCGAGGTGTTGGGGCTGAGATGGAGCGCCATCGATCTGGAGCGCAAGACCATCTCCATCAGCCACAAGGTTATCGAGGCAGAGGTGAATGGGAAATTCGTCCCGGTTGGAGAAGATGTACTGAAAACCAAGTCCAGTTTTCGGACACTACCCCTCATCCCCGCAGTGGAAAAACTGATCCTGGCAGAAAAAGAAAAGCAGGAGATGTACAGAAGACTGTTCAAAAAGTCCTACTGCAGAGATTATCTCGAATACATCTGTGTAGATCAATGCGGCAGACTTCTACGTCCGAATTATGTGACAGAACACTTCAGCTGGATCATTGAGAAATACGGCTTGCGGAAAATCCGGTTCCACGATCTACGGCATACCTGCGCAAGTCTTCTGCTTAACAGCGGAGAAAATATCACAATGAAGCAGATCCAAATATGGCTGGGACATAGTACCTATTCCACAACAGCAGACATCTACGCACACTTGGATCACAACGCACAGCAGGCTCCTGCAAATACAATGAATGGTATGTTCATTCGCGGGGCCAAAGATTGTGCGGTGCAGCCAATATAAAAAAGCTGGCAGTGATTTCACACTGCCAGCTCTGGCGGAGGAGGTGGGGGTCGAACCCACGCGCCGGTCACCCGACCTACGAGATTTCGAGTCACGCCTCTTCACCACTTGAGTACTCCTCCGTATCTTTCAAACACCTGCTCCCGTAGATAAAGCAAAGTGTTAGAAAAAGCGTAGATATTCAATTTTCCAAAAGCGTAGATAAACCGGAATCCCAGTCAAATCAAGGGGCTGCGGGGTCAGGTGGAGATATGGCCTACACGATTTCGAGATGTTTGGTGAACCACTCGGATAAAATCCGTAGAAAGTTTTTGAGTAACTCCAGTTCCCAAATCCACTCGCACACACTCCTGCCGATCCACTTGATCGTAAGCCTCCGGATGCGTTAGAAAAGCCGTAGATAACACAAGGCACTCCGGCAAAGGAAATCAAAAAAATCCAGTAAAATCAAAGGGTTGCGAGGTCAGGCAGAGAAACAGCCCACACGATTTCGAATCCGGACCCTTCAGCCACTTGGGTACATCTCCAAGCGATCCTATTTGCCCCCCGCAGACGGTCAAGTCCAAACCCCAAGGGGACTGCGTTAGATATTATGACATATTTTCACAGCTATTGCAAGAGAAATACTTGCACGGCGAAGGAACACAGCATAGAATGAGCATATCTTATCCGTGCGGATGAAGAAGGAGGAAGTGCTATGGCCCTGCGGGTCTATATTCTTGGTGATGCCGCAGCTTACCAAAACTATACACTGGCGGTGGAACGTGCCGGAGGGATTTCCTGCTTCGAGAGCCGACCGGCGGACTGCGACTGCTTGCTGCTGCCCGGCGGCGGGGACATGGAATCCTGGCGTTACGGCCAGAAAAACACAGCCTGCCGAGATCTGGAGCCGGAACGGGACGCGCTGGAACTGGATCTGCTGGCGGATTTTACGGCCCTTGGCAGGCCGGTCCTGGGTATATGCCGGGGAATGCAGACCATCAATGTGTTTTTCGGCGGCGATCTGGTGCAGGACTGGCCGGGGCACAGCGCCATAGAAGGCGTTGACCGGCTCCACAGCGTCCAAAATGCACCGTCCTTTCTGCGGGAGCTATACGGAGAGCGCTGTATGGTCAACAGCTGCCACCACCAGATCATTGGCCGCCTGGGAACCGGTTTGGAGGTTTTGCAACGGGCGGAGGACGGCGTAGTAGAGGCCTTCCGACACAAAACCTTGCCGGTTTGGGGGATCCAATGGCACCCGGAACGGCTGACAGCGGACTGCCAAACGGGCACGGTGGACGGACTGGCGGTATACCGGGCGTTTCTATCTCAGGCAGCCTTGTAAGAGCTCTGCCTGTTAACCGCAGGCCGTATCCGGATCGGACAGGAACTGTGCACCACGATCCACCAATACGCGGAAAATCCGGTCGCAAAGATTTTCTGTAAAGGGTAAGATGAAGGGTAAACACCATTTCAGCGTAGCAAAAAATCCCTCAAAGCCTTGCGGCTCTAAGGGATTTGTTTGGTGGACGGTACAGGACTCGAACCTGTGACCCCCTGCACGTCAACCGACATTTGAAACTTTTTATAATATTTTTCGTTCGTTTATGGTCATTTCCGTTCCGTTTCATTTGATTTCCAGCACCTTTTAAGTCCACCGTTTCCACATATTCCACGCAGGTCTGTGGCTGTTTGTGTGGTCATTCATCTCTACATCCTAATAAAAAGCAGTAATAGTTAAGTCACACCGTCACAAACCGCTATTTAGGACTGTGTGGCTTATCCAGCATAGTCAACCAAATGGCGACACTCTCCACTAACGGGCCAAGATAACACAAGCCAAGCAAAAAGTAAAGAAGAATCGCAAGGCATTTCTTAACTTTCTTTTAAATTCTCTTATGTTGTCCAAGAAACGCAAGAATCTCTCTTGCGTTTCTAAACGAACTTTAGTTTGTGTCGCTTCTCCAGATTTCACCGCTTGCGTATTTTACTTTTGTGAATTCCACATTTTGATACGCTGTTATCAAAGAGAAGTGGGCTCAATATCTGATTAGAGACATAGCACAACACTTTATATGTCATCCAAAAATTTCAAGCCTCTATTCCGACCCGAGTGCTGCCATCGGCATCATTCCGGATACTTTTGCAGCCGGGTACATTTCAAAGGCGATCCCAAGAACTACGGAAAACAAAAACGCTCCAACCATGAGTGGTGTAAGATACTTCGCCGGTGCAGGTGATTATTGAGTGTACTTACGCTTTTTCTATTATTCAGGATACATTAACAAGTTCTATTACAAACGAGAGACTTGCACGAACCGGATGCTATAATCTATCCAGCAGGTACGAGTCTCTGCACTATACGATTGAACTGCCGTATAGGGAGCCCTTCGTACAGCGGTGTGAGAGGACGGGGCTAACCGCCCTTATCTCGATTAGGAAGCCCTTTCGGGTTCCTATCCGCAATGTTAGGCACTATTTTGCAACGTGCCCTTTTGGGAATATTGCAAAGTTGCGAGATTATACAGGCAGAGAATTAGCGCACCATTTTTCCAGCGCAGAAGCCGCCGTCAATGGGCAGATTCACACCAGTAATAAAGGCAGATTCATCCTCAAAGAAGAAGCACACACCATGTGCAATTTCCTCCGGCATACCAAATCTGCCGATAGGCATGTTATTACTATATGACTTATACTCCTCTGCATGCGTATATTTGATGGACTGAACCAACTCCGTTTCAATGGCACCAGGAGAAATACTGTTCACAGTGATGCCGTCCCTGACCACGTCAAAGCATGCATTTTTTGTTACACCAACAACGCCTGCCTTGGATGCTGCCAAAACAGCCATGCCGGGAGCGCCAATATTTGCTGCACCGGAAGCAATATTGACGATGCGACCGAAGCTATGCTCCCGCATAATCTTGATTTCTTCAATCATGCAGTAAATCAGGCCCTTCAAATTGATATCGATCATCATATCAATCTGATCGTCTGTGGTATCGTCAATTTGGGTGGAGGGAATCCCCGTACCGGCAACATTGCCTGCAAAGTCAAGCTTTCCGTATCTTTCTCGAATATACCCGAAAACATCAATCACATTTTGATGCTTTGTAATATCGCAGTTCTTATATTCAGCCTCGCCGCCCAGTTCTTTGCATTTGTTGATAACTTCCTGAGCCTTGGCATCATCTCTGCCGACAAAAATGACCCGTGCGCCACGCTTGACCAATTCATATACGGTAGCCTTACCGAGGCCGCTGGTTCCGCCAGAAATAAATGCAACCTTACCTTCAAACTGTTTGTTCATCTGATTTACCTCGATCCATTTAATTTGTATAGTATTCGAATTTGCAATCTTTTCTCATGAAAATCTGGTGAAACAAAATGCTTTTATATGTTATTTGCTTTCAGTTCCTCGCCGACATTCCAATTCTTTCACAATTTCCGCATGCTTTTTGCTGTCCATATCATAAAAAATCAGAAAGTTTAATGCAACAAGGAGAAGCAAGACTGCAGGGATGAAAGAAATACCCATATTCAGCGCATTGAGTACACTGGCATTCTGAGCCTGATTAGCTACATAGCCCAGGGAATCCAGCCAAACCAGCAACACAGCAGGACCTACGGCACCGCCAGCCTTCAGCATCATAGAGATAAAGGCGGAAAGAAACCCATCCACACGGATACCGTACTTATACTCGGCATAGTCAGCGTTATCGCCGTCACAGCCATACCGCAGGCCAAATGCCGCAGTACCAAGTGCTGTGGAAACAGCGTAGAAGACCCAGAACAGGACACCTTTTGCAGAAAGCCAGAACATAGGGATGGAGAGAATACCGGAGAGGCCAAATGCGGTACCCACAGCTCTGCCCTTATGCTGAATGACTTTGTACAGCCAAGGGCCGAGTAGTCCAGAACCAGCAATGCCGGTAAACAAGCCGATGATGCCGGTTATGGAATACAGGTTAAAATCACCTTCATAATAGGTGAAGTAGTAAGCCATAATTGTGTATCGGCCGTAGGTATAAAAACCGGCTACAAACTGACCGAACATACACCCCAGTGCATATTTATTCCCCAACAAGCACTTCATCTGAAGTCCTAGAGAAATTTTGCTTTTCTTTTCCATTTGCTGAGGTGGCGGTTGCACGCGTTCCTTGGACTTGACCGCACTCCAGAGGATAAACGGAAGACTGATCACAACACTGCATACCGCAGCTCCAAAATAACCCTGAGCGGTATTGCTGGTCCGGTTTGTACCAGATAACAGAAGAATTAGCGTTGCAGCAATCAGGTTGGTAAAGTTTGAACCTAGGCTAGAACACACCATTCGGGTATTTGACAGTTTAACGCGCCCTTCGTCATTTGATGTAATAACGCCACCAAGGGCATTAAAAGGCATAGCATAGCAGGTAGCTGCTACAGTGACCACAATGTAAACGATCCACATCCAGGCAATTTTAACACCCATAGACCAGGTCGGCTGCACGGCAAACATCAGTGCAATCATAAGACACATGACTGTTCCGCCAACGGCAACCCATGGTCTATAACGTCCGTATTTCGACTTAGTACGATCTGCAATGGAACCAATGATTGGATCATTAATTGCATCAAAAATGCGCACCACCAACAGCAATGCCGAAACAGACGCAGCTGGAACACCGACATAATCGGTAAAAAAGATGGTCATGAACGAGCTGACCCACATATAAGCGGAAGCATATCCAAAATCTGCAACACCATAACTGATCCGTTCACCAAGAGACGGCATTACATTGGAGGATTCATAAGTGTGTTCTTGCTGTTTGTTTTCCATACACTCCACCCTGATTAAAAAATGTTTCTAAGAAAAGAGCTTCCAGTGTTCTGCTTTTATTGTGCTTTTACCTGTCAGCATTCATTTTATAATGCGTAGATTTCATGAAGAACTTTCTGCAAAACATCCATCTTCGGCGGACAGGGATTATAAGCCAGGTTTTTGTCAGCTTTCAGGTTTTCGATGATTTCATCAACGTAGGACTCTTCTGCACCTAATTCCTTGATGTTCTTCATGCCGCACAGTTTGCGCAGATCGTCGTAAGCCTTCACGACCTGAACGGCAACTTCATCATAGGAAAGGCCATCCTGCTGGATGCCAAGACACTCTGCGTTCAGCCGGATCCATTCGGGATTCTCAGTAACATTGTAGTGTACGAAAGCAGTCATGCCAATGCTGCATCCAGCGCCATGAGGGGTATGGAACGTGTTGGAAATCTGGTTAGCGATTGGGTGGCCAAACGAGATCATGCGCAGGCAAAGTGCGAAACCACCCATCGTTGCCGCATAGGACATCCACTTACGGGCTTCCTTATTGGAGCCGTCCTGATAGGCAATTGGCAACCATTTGAATATGGTGCGGATGACCTCCATACAAACAAGGTCTGCAAAAGGATTCGGTATACTGGTACAGTTGCACAGCACCTCTGAAGCGTGGCACAGTGCATCAATACCGGTGTTGGCCGTAACGACGGGGGGTAGCTTATAAGTCAACACAGGGTCGACGATCGCACAGGTAACAGGCGTATTGGCAACACCGCCTTTTTTCCCGTCTTCTGTTGCACAGGTCAGGTAGGGCGTCAACTCAGCTCCGGTACCGGCAGTGGACGGAAGTGCAATGAGCGGACGAAATACAGTGTTTCCAATGCATGGATTATTCTGATAATCCCGCGTCTTACCGCCGTTCGCCAAGAGTTTTCCCACCATTTTGCCGGTGTCCATGGTGCTGCCCCCGCCGATGGCGACGATTGCATCAACAGACTTGTCCTTTGCGAAATCATAAGCCCGGTCAGACTTCTGGGCGGTGGGTTCACCTTCCTCAACCTGATAACAAACTACTTTGATATTAGCGTCATTGATAACTTTTTCGATCTCTCTTTGATAGCCAAACTGATCCATGGCCATATCGTAGAGAAGCAGCGCGGTGGTGGCTCCGTAGCTTTTCAACTTTTCCCCAACTGTCAAGCGAGAGTCTTCTCCAAATGTAATTCCACAGTTCACATTTAAATTCCAAATACTCATATTCAATTCTCCTTTAATACAAATATTGTTTCGTTCAGCTGAGGATTGGGGAATACGACACAAAGGCCCTGCACATATGAAACAGAGCCTTTGTGCCTGCGTGGCATACCGTGCCATCAAACAGATGGGAACCAAGTATACACTTGTCTCTCAACCGGGATGATATGCCACCAGCTTAAGTGTCTTTAATCAGTTTTCCTCATTCTTGACCAGGAACTGAGAAATGACCAGCACGATGATCGCAGCGACCATGGCAATCACAAAGGCAACCTTCAAGCCATCCACAATACCCTTGGCAGCAATCACCATGGAGTAAACTGCAGAGCCGATGGAGGAACCCAGTGCCATGGTTACTTGGATCATCGCATTGCCATAAGTGCGCTTGTCCGCTGCAAGCTGGATCTGCGGCGCAGTGGTCATCGTACAAACATGGGCGCTCTGGTAGAACCCGGCGATAATCATCAGCGCATAGATCACCATCAGGTCGGTACTGGGACTGAGGATGAAGATGAATGCGGCATGAACCACAACGCGAAGAATCATGCCAATTGTCAGAACACCCCTTGCACTGCCCTTATTGGCAATCATTCTGGAGTAAATGGGCCCCATGAACAGGCCGGGAATAGAGAGCAGTGTAGTGGTCAGGCCGGACTGCGTAGCGGAACCATTCAGCACATAAAGGATGTAAGAAGGAATAAAGAAGAAAATGGCAATCAGAGAGAAATTCATCAAGAAACTATTGATCGTCAGAATCAGGGTATTCCGATCCTTCAACACCGGCACAGGGATGATGCAATTGTTACCCTTCTTACGAATGGTGAGAATCAGCCCAACCAGACCAACCAGGCTTACAACCAAAAGGATATTGCTGGTGGTGCTGCCAAAGGGAATCAGAGAGGAGCCCAGTGCCAGGAAGAGGCTGATCGCACCCAGGAAAACGCTCAGAGAAATCGTACCGCTAAGATCAAAGGAACCCGTTTCAACAGCCAATTCCGCAGCATCTTCCTTGGTGACCTTCACGCCGGCCATGCCGAGCAATGCGCTGACCAGAGCAATGATCCAGATGATATGGCAAACAATTCTCCAACCCAGCATATCAATCATAACACCGGAAACAATAGGGCCGATCAAAGTGCCCAGGCTGTTCATGGTAACGACAAAGCCCAGATACTTTGCTGCAGTCTTTTGGTCATAAATATCTCGGATGATAGAATAGCCAATGACATAGAGACCGGAAGAAAACATACCGTGCAGAATGCCAGCTGCCACAATAATTGCCATATGCGTCGCAATTGCACGAAGGAAGATGCAAACCGCACCGGCTAAAGCAGACCAAATAAACAGGCTTCTCTTGCGAGAAGGATCCTTTGCGCCCAAATAGGCAAACATAGGCATCAGGACAGCCGCAGACACGGATGAAAAGGATTTTGCCAAAGCATAGTATTCGGTGCCACCGATCTCTGCGGCTGCCAGCGCCAGAATCACAGAGTCAGTACCGGACTGGAGCACAGAAGCAAACAGCATTACGAAGACAGCAATCAGGGTCAGGCGCTTCTTATTAGCGGGGGCTCTTTCAAAACAAGTCATACACGAATCTCCTTTATTTATGAACGTGAATTCTCTTTGGTTCATTTACTTTTCCCAGCAGGCACTCTCCATAGTAGAGTGCCTGCTGGTTGCTTGAAACTTGCAAGAATCACTTCATATAATCGGGAATCTCAAGACCACGCTGTTTCATGTACTTGGGATACAGCTCTTCATCCACCCACTTGCGGATCTTGGGGGCGTTTTCGAAGAGTTCCTCTGCTGCAGAACGAGAGCAATTCAGGAAGCCGAAGCTGCCATCGTAGAGGACGACCTTATCGGAGCCGGCAATCTCTGCTGCCTTCTTGATTGCATCAGGCAAGGTGTCTTCCAGCATGGTATACTTCCAGTTTTCGATACCTCTGTTGTTGGGGTCCTCAATCCACATGTCCAGCTGATCCTTGCCCACAAAAATGGTAGGAAGGGTCATCGGCCAGGTAACATTGATACCAACCCAGGTCTGGTTATACACAATGGCCTTCAAGCCTTCATTGGTGGGCAGCGCTCTGAGATCCAGCGCGCTGAATCGCTTATCAATATCGTAGTGGTCCTGCCAGCCAGCAGTATTGACACCGGCGATGATACCGGCAGCAGCGGTATAGTAGGGCCACCGGGAGCCGTCGCAAACAATGGAGTAATCCTTGAGGGAGATCAGCAGCTGATGCATGTAAGGATACCATTTCAGATTTTCGATCATCATGCGGTCATCGATGGCATACAGGTTATTATCTGCATCAATGCCGGAAACACCAGCGGGCGTTGTCCGCAAAATAGTGCCAAACACCCACTTGCTCTGAACGTAGTCAGAGTCATAGATCGCGGTGGGGACAATATTGGAAATAGGACCATGGCCGATAGCGGTACCGAAAGCATGATGATACAAGTTGCGGGTCTCAAAGCGGGCCATATCCATGGTAAATGCCTTGAATACGCGGCGGTAATACATACTGCAGTAGACCTCGCGGGGGTCGTCGTAGGCCGCAAAAATCATCTTGTCGGCATCGTAGCACTTCTCCAGGCCGTAAACCGTACCAACTCTGGTCTTGATGGGGACTGCCTTGTCATATGCAGCTACATACTCGACGTTGCCCTCAAATTCCTCCATCAGATTGTAGTATTCGACAACTTCTTTGCCTTCCATGGGGGTGCGGTACATCACGCATCTGAGGCGAACATTGTAGTTGCCGGTCCGCTCTTCCACGACCTTCTTGATGGTTTTCAGCATCTGGATATAGGGTCTGCCGCCAAAGATGTAGAAACCGTGCTCGCAGCCAATCAGGTTGACGGTGTCATCATGATGGATTTTGGACATGTCGACATTTTCAAGAGCCTTACGGGTAGCCAGTTCAACCAGTTTGGGATCGCTGTCATCACCTTCGTAAATGGCCTCAGGCATGTTGGGAAATAAGTCGCGCACATTGACAGAGACCATGCCCGGCAGTTCATATCCACGCATAGCAGGGGTATTGCCATACACGGAAGGCATACACTTGGGCGTTACTCTGGCAGGGTACATTTTTGCATTAGCCATTTTTCTTCTCGCTCCTTTCCTTTACCACTTTTCTGTAGGCATCTGCAGCCGCATTAAACACTTCGTCGCTGTACAGAGTGGTCTGCATTTCTCTCATTTTGAAGATCGGGTCAAAGTCCAGTGCTTCATCGGAGAAGTCCCACAGAGTCTGGGTGATAGGATGGTAGTTATCATCTTCGCGGGATTCCAGAGGACGTCCGCATGCCTCAAAAAGTCGGCTGATCTGGCCAACGCAATACATCGTGCAACCAGCTCTGGTACCGCTCTTGAGTGTCAGATCTGTCATGTCGCGTGCGCCATCCAGAATAGCGTTGACGATTTCCTCCGTGTTGGTAGGGCCGCACTTGCAGATGATCTGCATGGGCAGCAAGTGTGCCTTTCGGCAGATAGCGAGAATTTCTTCAGCACGCTCCATGGTATCAGGCAGAGGATACTGCAACGTTCTGCCCTCAGGCAGAGGCTCCATGGTAATGGCACCCTGGTCGCAATACTCCCAGCACATACCGCAGTCATAGCAGATGCTTTCGTCTACGGTTGCCTTACCCACGCAGCGGTAGCAGCGCTGGCTCTCTGTCTTGACCTGCTCCTCAGTAAGGCCCAAAGCGACCTCTTTGTTATTCTTAATGCGCTCTTCCCGGGGCAGATTGTGCATTCTGCTGACCAGCGCATTGCTCCAGCCAAATTCCTCTCTGGGAGGCAGTTCGATCTCCGCACCCTGATTGATGCCGGTGGGAGCCTTAAGATAGTTATTGATGTTAATTGCAGCCTGCTTACCGTCTGCAATGGCTTCAATAGCAGTGGCGGAACCACGGCTCACATCACCGCCGGCAAATACGCCGGGCAGGGTGGTCATGCGCTCCTCATCCAGAACCAGCTTGCCAAACTCTGTGAGCTCAACTTCGTCCTTATCGATGAAGGGGAAATCGGCGTACTGACTGACTGCCATGATAACAGTGTCTGCTTCCAGTTCAAATTCGGATCCCTCGATTGCGTGGGTGCTGAGGCGGCCGCGCTCGTCGGGCTCACCGATCTTCATACGGGAACACTTGATCTTTTCGACCTTGCCGTCGCCAACGATTTCGACAGGAGACACCAGCGTCTGCAGCTGAACGCCTTCTTCCAAAGCTTCAATGACCTCGCGCCGCTCTGCGGGCATATCACCCTCACGGCGTCTGTAAACAATGGTCACATTTTCGGCGCCCATACGAACAGCAGTGCGGGAAACATCGATTGCGGTGTTGCCGCCGCCAACGACCACCACGTTCTTTCCGATTTTGGGGGCATTCCCGTGGCTGATCTCTTTCAGGAAGTCCAGACCGTGATAAACACCAGCCTTATCCTCGCCGATGACACCTGCGGTTTTGCAGAACTGGGTGCCGGTAGCAATGTAGACAGCGTCATAATCACGGGTCAGATCCTCAAACTTGACATCCTCGCCAACCTTCGTGTTCAGATGAATCTTCACACCGGCCTCTTCAATGGCCTTGATATCTCGAGCCAGAACTTCCTTGGGCAGGCGATATTCCGGAATACCGAACAGCAGCACGCCGCCGGCAGTGCTCTCAGACTCAAACACATCAACCTCATAGCCGGTAAGTGCCAGATAATAACCGCAGGTCAGTCCGCTGGGACCGGCACCGATGATAGCGACACGCTTGCCGTTCTTGGGCCATACAGGCTCCTTTACAAACTTGCCGTCATATGCTTTATCCGCAACGAAGCGCTTCACATCGCGGATCGCCACCGAATCATCGTAACCGCCGCGGTTACAGGCGGACTCGCAAGGATGCGTGCAGACTCTGCCGCAAACAGAAGGGAAAGGATTGTCTCTGCGGATGAGACGATATGCACCTTCGTAGTCACCCTTTCCCGCAAGGGCTACGTAGCCAGGAACATTGATGCCAGCAGGGCAGGTGTTTTGGCAGGGGGCAACATACTTACAGTCACCCGCAGGTTTTACCTTGATGGCACCTGTGGGACAACGCCGCTCGCATCGTTTACAGCCGACACACTTGGACTTGTCCACTTTTGCTACTCTGTAGATATGGGTCAATTTAATTCCTCCTCCTTTTTCCTTTGGAACATTTGCAATACAATATCAATTACGCATTATGATGATAATGCATCATAACCCCAATCTTTTCCTTCAGTCGGGTCCTTAGAATTCTCGCCAGTTCACCTGCAAGAATCTCTTTACTCCAACCTTCGGAAATTCCCCGTACAACCGTGTCAATACAAACGGAAACCTCGTCATTGGGGCCAGGTAGGGCAATGAAGGTTGTTAACCCTAACTGTCCGACCGCTATGCGAATTCCGTCTTTGCTGTGGCGGCCATGTCCAACCTGGAACTTCGCTATGTAAGGTGTGCAAGCTTGTGGATCCAGCCGCAGAACCGCCTCTACACTGTGGTCCTTGTTTTCAGCACCGACACCGCCAGTGGTGATCGAAACGCTGTATCCCTTTTCTGCAGCACGCCACAGCTTCCGGGAAAACAGCTCTACATCGTCTTTCAGAATTTCACCCTTGTCAACCGAAAAGCCTGCCGCAGCGAATTTTCCCATGATAAGAGGGGTGTTGGTGTCTTCAATCTCTCCACGTTCCACTTCAGTTCCGGTTGGGAACACGATCACACGGTTGGAAATGCTTTCTTTGATTTGAGTCACCAGACTCTGCGACATTTCCATCGCCTGGAGGCCTTCTTCGATATCTGCATCATTGCCGACGATCCAGCCCAACATGCCATTGGAACTGATGTGGGCCTCTTCAGAAAGCGTAATTCCCTTCAAATCACGCAGGCGGCGAAGAATCCGTTCTTCTTTGGCAATAAACTTGGATGGATCCAGACGCTTTTGCAGAATATCCAACGCAACTGTGCCGTCGCGAACATCAATGACCAATACATCTTCGGCATTGATTCCGATTTCTTCTGCAACAACAACTGCCAGTTCCGTCAGATTTGTCTGGTTCAAGAAAATGCCCTCGATTTTTAATTCGCTTTTATCCAGCAAATCGTAGTCACCGTGGGCGTACAAAGGGTCTTCTGCCTTCGTTACTTCCAGACGCAGATCCATCAGGGGAGCATCTACGATGCTTCGTCCGACGCCAACAATATCCGCGCCGGCCTCTTTCAGTGCATCCAGATCGCCGTAGCGAACGCCTCCGCCAAAAGCGAATTCGACTTTCCGGTAATCGGCGGTTGCTTCCATCTCCTGAAGGACGGGCTTGAGGCTCTGGGTAATGCGCCTCAAATCATCAATTCTTCCGGTGTCCACATAGACGATATCCGCGCCGGCTGTAATTGCCGTCCATGCTTCACGAACAATATCGCCATTCTCAAAACGCCCTCTGACCTGAATGCACTTTTTGCGGTCATTGAACTGTGCGGCAGCAGTGAGACTTGCTTGAATTCCGCCAAACATAGCCACATAATTCTTATCAAGATAGACCATTGGATCGTCTGATATACGCACATGCGCTCCACCAGTTTCTATGGCCGTGCGCAGTTCGTTTTTTATGTTGGAGGACATTTTCTTCCAGGAACCGCAAACGATCCGCATATGATGGCCCGCCTTTTGAACAAAAGCCTTTGCTGCTGTTGCGACGCCGGAAAACTTAGAAATGTGACCGATGATCATATCCTCTGCAACTGCAATTTGCTTGGGTGTGCCGGAGATCTGCATAAGCAGATCTCCAGCCAGCACATCGGTTCCCTCAGAGACAGAAAAATCCACAATGAGGCCTATACGTTCTGCTTCGTTCAGAGCACTGGAGATGCCGGAGACAACACCGTCCATGTCTGTATACAGACATGCTGTGATTTTTTTGTGTTCTATTTTTTGAAACAGTTCATCTCTCAAATCTTTCATGTCCTTCACCTGATATGCGCACTTGGCGCCGATTGCTCCTGACCCAAATGATATGCAACCTCGAATGCCTGACATACCGGATTATAGAAATCGTCAGAATTCTGAATGGAATTGACTTCGTACACCGCAATATCCTTGCCGTAGTCAACCGGAACATGAGGCTTGCTTTGCTTCGAACCAAAAGACATCACAACACTGTCAGCGCGAATAAAATCTTTTTCCCCGGAATCGTCACAGGGTGCAAGGATCACCCCCTCATCTGTAATTTCGATCACCCTGCTGTTGGTGATGATCTCAATGTTCAGATGCTCTATGAAATCGCTTATCACCGTTTTGTAAGCCTGGGAGATAAAATTGCAGTCCAGGATCTTAGGAAGCGCTTCCAGGACCGTGACCTTCCGACCGGCCTGTGTCAGGCACGCGGCGGTTTCAAGCCCCATGATGCTGCCGCCAACAACAATCACTTTTTTGCCGATGTTTGAAATGTCTTTGATGGCACTCGCCGCGGGAATTGCCTTATCAGCACCTTTGATAGGGTCAGACACCGTGCTGCCCGCTCCGGTTGCAAGAATGACAGTATCAAATCCCGAAGACCGGATCTCCTCGACAGATATCTCTCGATTGAGATGGACGGAAATTCCCTGTTTCTCCAGTCTGCACAGCATCCATTCCTGAAGTTTGCGAATTTCACCATTCGAATCACATGCGCCAGATGGGATCATTTCCCCCCCCAGAGAGCTTTGCCGTTCAAACAGTTCAACCGTATGTCCGCATTCCGCAGCAGTAGAAGCCGCCTCCATGCCGGCGATACCGCCGCCAATCACTGCTATCTTCCTGTGGGAAGAAGCTTTTAGAGGATAAGTGAGCGATGTAACAGGATGATTCTTCATGTCACTCATATACAGACTGCTAATCAATTTTTTGCCATAAGGCAAAAAAGATAGCTCTCCTGCTGGGAGAGCTATCTACAATTTCAGTTGATTAAAAACGCCATTCTCAAAAGAGCTTTCTTGCTGAGCGAAGAGCACGGTCAGTCCATCACATCATCGTGTTGAACGTAAGTCCAGGGCCTATAGCCGCCTCTTGCACCCTTCGTTCTAACTCGTCGATAGACGGGCTTTGCTTCAGCTGACAGGCCTCCTCCTTAAGGCGCAGTCGAAGGATAGATCGTTGCATATCCTGAAGTTCCTCATCAGGCCAAGGTCTGTTCCAATATTGACGTAATACTTCGGATGGACACTCCGCAGTCCCACAGCTATCGTAAATTTTTGTCGGTGTTCTATCCCAAATGGTAATTCCGGAAATCACAGGATGCCCATTTTGCTCACGCCTCAATACCAGCGTAAAATTTACGAGCAAAATCAAACTGCGTTTCGATCTGATCCAATTCGGCCTCAGTATCCGCACCCAGGATGCTGCTCTTGGCGTTCCATACCAAACCGTAAACAACATTAACTGGATCTTTTTTGTCAGAGGGAGAAATATGGTTATTCCTTGCAAAATGAAAAAGTGACCCGAGAATGTCGGCCCCCTTTTCAAGCAGGACTTCCTGTCTGAGGGAAAACTCATAATTGCTCACACGAAAGACCTCCCCGCTCGATCTGTAAATACAGTATATGCACTATACGATAGCATCGTACTGGAAATCAGCGTTCCTATCTTTGGAGATCATTGTAGCATACCACAAACAGAGTTGCAAATCAAAATGGGAATCGACCGTTGCGGCGCAAAACAATCGTGAAAGCACCCCTTCCGAATTGTCAGCTGGGTACGGATATACCCCCACGGCTTCGGCTCCAACCTGACGGTGTTCACCGTCACGACCCCCGATAGAATTCCCGAAAAGGCTGTATCGAACTGGGAGAACTCTCCCGGCCATCTGGCAACGATGATTGACCCGAATTGCGATACCGTTGGCGTCGGCGTTACCATCGATAACGGTAGAGCCTTCTGTTACATGTTCGTAGGCAATCCGACAGCGCATAATCCCTATGCATAAGAGGAGTTCAGATGGGCCGCATCCGAAATTGGATGCGGCCCATTGCAGTTCACTCTGAACTTGATAATTTTCTGATAATTGTTGTCATTTGGGATGGCTATTCAGCAGTGGTTGCGGTATTGTGTGTCGTTGACAGGAGGTGGCACACCATGCATGACTACATGAAAGCCCTTTACCACAGGTTTGAGGCAGAAGACGAGTCAGGCCTGCGAAAAGTTTTCACAGAGAAAAAGCAGCTAACAATACCGTCAAAAACTGCGATGGTGTAAACAAAGAAGAGTTCCTACAGAGGAGGCGATTCAAATGAGTAAACGCAGGCCGTCCGGTGACGGCATGGTGCGCAAAAAGGACGATGGCCGTTGGGAGGGCCGCATCGTGATCGGCCATAAGGAAAACGGCGACAGCATCTTCCGCTACATCTACGCACCCACGCAAAAAGAGTTGACCGCAAAGCTCCGCCAGGAGATCATCGCCTACCAGGGCGTTGACCTGACCGAGGACAGCAAGCTCACCCTGAACGAATGGATGGACTACTGGCTGGATGCGATCATGGCCGGAACCATCCGGCCCAGCACACTGAACGGATACCGCAGGTACGCGGATCTCTATATCAAGCCATACCTCGGAGATAAGCAGATTTCAAAAATCACCCCGACGGATGTACAGAAGATGTACGAAGTTCTGAAAGCACGGGGGCGTGTCAAGGAACACGCTCAATACGGTCACCAGCTATCCGGCAGTATGGTACACAGCATCCACACCATGTTCCACGAAGCCATGAAAGCGGCGAAGGAATCCCATATCATTGCCAAAAATCCCACCGAGAATATCCCGGTTCCTAAAGCAAATCCCAAACCCAAGCAGATCCTGAATGATGACCAGCTGGAACAGTTCATGGAGGCAATCAAACACGACGCCGTCTGGCACGACTTCTTCTACACAGAGCTGACCACCGGTCTGCGGCGGGGTGAGCTCTGCGGACTCATGTGGGCGGACTTCGATGAAGCAGCCGGAACACTGGCAGTAAGGCGGACCATCCACACGGAGAAAGGCGGCAGGCTGGTGGCCGGTGCCACCAAGACCGGGCGAGGGACCCGAAATATCCTGCTGCCGGCAAGTACTGCCCAGCTTCTGTCGGAACGCAAAAAGCATTCCTGGTCAGAGTGGATCTTCCCGAATCCGCTGAAGCCCGAATCCCCTACCAATCCCCGCTCCGCATACGGCCACCTGAAGGCCTTGCTGGACTCCGCTGGCCTGCCCAACATTCGGTTCCACGACTTGCGGCATACCTTCGCCACCCATGCCCTGGCCTCCGGCGTGGACGCCAAGACGTTGTCCGGCATTCTGGGCCATACAAAGGCATCCTTCACGCTGGATACCTACACCCATGTCACTGGAGATATGCAGCGCACCGCCGCCGAAATCGTCGGAGATTTTATGACAGAAATCCTGGGAGAGGAGATGAAACCTTGGCAAAACGCAGAAAACGAGGGGACGGGAGCGTCCATCTGAGAAAAGACGGCCGCTGGGAGGGCCGGGTAGTCATTGGCTATGATGACAACGGCTATCCCAAGACAAAGAATGTGCTGGCAAAAAACAAGAAAGAGTGCCTACAAAAGCTGAAAGTCCTGAAAGACAGCCTGAAGAAAGTAGAGCTGGAACGACTGTCATCCGATATGTGTTTTGGAGCATGGCTGGATCACTGGTACCAGAACCAATGCAAGCCTACGATTGGAGCAAAGACACAAACGGACTACGAGAACCGCATCTACCGGCACATCATCCCGGAAATCGGCCAAATCCCGCTGAACAGGCTTACCGCAGCAGACCTTCAACAGTTCTACCGCCAACTCAAGCAGGGTGGCCGCCTCCAGGCTGTGGAGCAATATGGCTCCGGACTCTCTGACCGTATGGTGAAGTGCTGCCATGTGACCTGCCGGGCGGCGCTGGATCAGGCGGTAAAACAGGGCCTCATCCTGAAAAATCCCGCCGATGCCTGTAAGACGCCGACGCTCCGTCCGAAGGAGATGCAGGTATTGTCTCCGGAGGAGATTCGGCGTCTGCTGATACAGGCCCGTGAGAACGACTGCTATGAGCTTCTGCTATTAGAACTCTCTACTGGTCTGCGCCGGGGCGAGATCCTGGCCCTCCAATGGGATGACTTGGATCTCTGCACAGGAGTACTGCGGATCGAACGGCAGGTCCAGCGGGTACGCAGGGAACTGGTGATCTCCGCCCCTAAGACAAAGAGCTCTTGTCGGAGCATCATCCTGCCAGCCCCCATTCTGGGTGTCCTGCGAGACTACCGGCAGAGCATCCGTTCCAGGTGGATGTTCCCTTCTCCGAAAAAGGAGGACTCCCCACTGGACCCGGCCGCCGTCCGGAAGAAGCTGGCCAAGGTTCTGAATCGGGCGGACTGCAAGCACATCCGCTTTCACGACTTGCGGCATACCTTCGCCACCAACGCGCTGGAACATGGCATGGACATCAAGACGCTGTCCACCATCATCGGCCATGTGACGTCCGCCACCACACTGAACGTCTATGCCCATGTCACCGACACCATGCGGGAGAATGCCGCCGCCAGCATCGATCGGGGGATCGCCGGGATCGAACCACCGCGTCGGGCATCCTCCCCGGCTAAGCCAAAAGTCGCAAAAACGGACTTCCAGCCGGTGAAGAGGAAATACCGGAAGCCGGGAACGGGTTGTGTCAGTCAAATCAGCGAACACCTCTGGGAGGGCCGCTACTCCCCGAAAATCAACGGGAAACGAATGGCACGCAACGTCTACGCCCATACAGAGGCGGAGTGCGAAGAGAAGCTGGCCCATATGATCCGGGAGATGAAAGCAGAAATCGCCTCTAAGAAAGAGCGGCGGAAGCAGGCAGGACTGACAGGTTGAACAAACGGGTCCCCGAGGGCGAATCGCCCTTGGAGGCCTAAATTTTTTCTGACTGTGGCTGGCCGTGTGGTCAGGGGCGCAGCAAGGTTACATAACTCTCGAGTAAATTGCATAAAAAGTTACGAAAAAGCACCGTTTTCATCAGAAAACGGTGCTTTTTGTGGTGGACGATACAGGACTCGAACCTGTGACCCTCCGCACGTCAAGCATGGTGTGCATTGCCACTATGCATTGGTATTACTGCATTGCGAGATATGGCGCAAATATATATCCCCATGATTATCCCTATGCCACCGCAGTTTGTCATTTGATTTGCTGATACAGTATCCTGACTCGCTTCCCTCGCTGCTGTAGTATCCGCTGCACACGATTGTAATCTTTGACAGATATGATGGGCGCGTGACGTCCCTTGTACAGCTGGCCCTTATAGCTGTTATAGCCGGCGTACACCGGGCAGGTAAGCACCCGCCGAATGGACTCGGCCGTCTGCACCTTGCCACGCTTCCCAGTGTAGCCGCGTAATCTGCACAGCTCGGCAACGGCCGACAGATTGCGGTATTCCGTGTAACGATCGAAAATATACCGCACGCGCTCCGCTTCCGCTGGGTTGATTTTCAGGCTGTCCTTTCCGTCGAGGTCATAACCAAGTACTTCGTTGCATGTTCGCTTTCCCTGCGCTGCGCGTTCCGCAATCGCCGCGCTGACACGTTCGGCCGTAAATTCTCGTTCCATCTGGGCAAAAACCCCGAGCATACCCATCATTGCGCGCCCGGTCGGCGTTGTCGTGTCAAAAGCCTCCGTATAGCTGATTAACCCACAGTTGTGCGCCGCAAACAGCTCCCACACGCTGTATAAGTCAGCAACGCTGCGCGTTAACCGGCTCAGCGCCCAGACGCACACAACATCAATTTTCCCGGTTTGTACATCGGACAGCAACCACAGCATTGCCGGGCGGTGCTTGATGTCTTTCGCACTGATACCCTCATCGGCGTACACGTCCACCACATCATAGGCGCGATCATTGCACCACTGCATCAAGCTCTTGCGCTGGGCGGCGAGGGAATACCCCTCCGCCGCCTGCTCGCTTGTTGATACACGGATATAGATTGCCGCACGCATTACTGATCGTCATCCTCGAGGCTCAGGCCGAGTGCCTTGAGAGCCGCGGCGCCCATGCGCTGTGCGGGGATCATATCGCCGTCACTGTCAATGATGCATGCATCGCTCCCGCTGATCTCGTCGTAAAGCTCGGTAAGCGTGGGCGGCTCTGCCTCACCGCTGTACGGCCACTCGGACGCGATGCGCTCGACAAGGTCGCCGTCCCACGCTCTCCACGCCGTCGGGTCTGCGGCAAGCTCCTGCAGTGCGTCGGCCAAAATGCCGCGCTGACCATACTCCCAGTTTTCAAAAATGGCGGCCGGCTTGCAATCGTCGTCGAGGATAGCGAGCATAACGGCGCCGCCGTTATTTTCGTAGACTTCGTACTTCATAGTGTTTCCTCCTTGATTTTTCTGCCTTACTCGGTTTATAATCAAGGTGGCCGGGGTAAGGCTCCCGGCTCACCTTCTCGGGTGCGAGTAGCGGGGCTTTGGTCGGTGCCGCTACTCTTTTTGTTTACTCATGCATGATGCGCTTGACGCTCTCGCGAAGTTCTTCAAGCGTTTCGCACTTCTCGATGAGTTCGAGGATTGCTTTCAGCAGCGCCTCTGTGACGTTCATCTCGGTCATTCCCTCACTTCCTTTCACAAGAGGTTTCCCTCTGCCTTACGAGTATTATTATAAACCAAATAGTTTATAATGTCAACCCTATATTTTAACTTTTTCGGATATTTCAGAAAATTTTTAGTTGACACGTTAAACTAAATAGGTTATGCTATCTAACAGAAGGAAGTGATACCGTGACAGCGCGGCAAATAATTGAAATGAAGCTTGCGTATTTTGGGATTACAAACTCCGAGCTGGCGCGACGGCTCGGATGGTCCCCCCAGCTGCTTAACAAACGGCTGAATACCGGAAAATTTACCGTAGAAGAATGGGAGCGCATCGGAGAAGCACTCGGCTGCGAAGTCAACATCAAATTTACGCTGCCAGATGGCACAGAAATTTAAAATCACAAGGCCGCCGGAGCACTTACGCTCCGGCGGCCTTGCTTTGCCCAATTATTTATTATCCGTCAGCTGCTTGACGCTCTGGTTAAGACCCGTCGCTGCCCAGCCGGACACAATGCCGACGGCGGCAGCGTTAAGCCAGTCGTGCGCCGGATAGTCCGGCACGCCCATCGCCCACGCGACGACGCCGAGGATCAGGCCGGTCGCGCCGCAGATGATTGGGATCCACTTATCTGCGGCCTCGGTCGCCTTGACGGCCATGCCCACAAGGTAAGTGATGGCGGTGATCGCCGCCACAGATGCGATACCAAGTTCCATAATGATGTCCTCCTCTTAATTTTTGTGCTCCAGATCATCGATCCGGTGATTGGCCACCTTGATGCGCTCGCCGAGGAGCTCGGTGCACTCCTCCAGCTTATATGTACGCGCGATGACCTGATTGTGCTTGTCCACCTTGCGCTCGAGCTGCTCAATGCGATACGCCTGCAGCTCGTCGCGCTTGTCCAGCTCCGCGATCAGCTTGTTGTGCTGCGCGCGGCTGTTGATGAGGCCGACCACAATGGCGGCCGCTGCGCTGACCAGCGCGGCAATGATAACCTCCGACATCCGCGCCTCACTTCCCGCCGCCAGCGGCGTCAATCATCCGCTGACAGACGATCATCGCCTGCAGCGCGTCATACGTGACGTTAAGCTCGTGCTTGCCGTCGCCCTGCAGCGCGCCGCGGTCGATCAGCCGCTGCGCCTCCTCGCGCGCCCAGCCGGGCACGTCCTTGATTGTCTCGTACCGGGGGTTGCGCGCGTCCGCGTACCGCTTGCCGATCACCATGCCGCGCACCATGTCCCGCGACAGGTCAATGCATCCGTGCTCGTCACCCTTTAGAGCGCCAGCGTCCATCAGCGCGCGTACCGTATCCTGCGCCCAATCGGGCACGTCCTCGACTTTGTTGTATCGTACCATATCGTCATCCTCCTCGACTGTAGTAGTGCTTTTCGGCGTCAGCATGGCCAGAAATGCCGTCCACTGCGCCGGGTCGTCCACCCACGGCATGGGGCAGCGCTTGCCCGTCACGTCGTAGTGCCGCAGCACGT
>OFMC01000561.1_pt1 | contig 38071 bp, 37 predicted proteins | sample 1541271 | NCBI WGS metagenome assembly OFMC01 (sample SAMN04209252, study PRJEB22552) | human gut metagenome | biome: gut; material: feces | host: Homo sapiens | place: USA: Oklahoma | reverse complement strand
GAGCGACTTTTTCATGAAGAACACGCACGCCGCGCCGAGCGATGTGCCGAGAAATGGGATCAAAATGCCGTAAAATGCTTCCATGTCGTTCACCGTCTTTTCTGTGTGAAATATCAATTCTGTTAAATGCATCTAACTTCTGGACATAGTATACCAGCGAAAGCCGCGGGATGCAAGTGCCGCGGGACACGGAATGGGAACAGTCTGTCGCAGCGGACGGGGCGAGAAAGCGTATGTAGCAAAGAAAATATCGCAAAAATTTGAAAACCGCTCTTGCAATGCGAAAATCGCTATGCTACAATACGCAAGGTCGATCACCTTCCCGAAGGCAAGCGGGAAAGCAGGATATATTGGAAAGCTGCCCTGCGGCGGCTTTTCAAAAGACTGCAAGTTAGAGCGAACTAACCGCTTGCGCCGCGCCGGTGGGAACATCATATCAATAGGAACAGTGCCGCCTGATTTCGGGCGGCACTGCTTTTTGCGTTTTCGTGAAAAACAAAATGTTCAAACTTTCCTTTAGTTTTTTTAGGTTGGCGGGCAATAATGACCTCATTCCAAGGGGGAAGCGAAAAACGACAGCCCCGCGGAAGCATTTGGGATGGACCTTTTGCGTGGAAATATCAAAACGCTTTACTTCAAATACTTGTCGGCGGCGTTCGGCAGCGCGCTGATCTCCAGCATCTACGGCATCGTCGACATGGCGATGGTGGGGCAGTATCAGGGGCCTGATGGCACGGCGGCGCTGGCTGTGGTCGCGCCGGTGTGGAACGTCATTTACAGCATTGGCCTTCTCGTGGGCATCGGCGGCAGTGTGATCTTCAGCACGAAGCGCGGCAGCGGCATGAGCGCCGACGGTGAGGACGAGCAGTATTTCACCGCAGCGGTCATCGGCTCGGTCATTCTGGCGGCGCTCGCGTGGGTCGGGCTCATCCTCTTCGAGCGTCCGCTTCTGATGTTTTTCGGCACGGATGAGACGCTGCTCGCCCTCGCGCAGCGGTACATGATCCCCGTTAAAGTTGTATTCCCACTGTTCCTCTTCAATCAGATGCTCGCGGCATTTCTGCGCAACGACGGCGCGCCCGCACTTGCGACGCTTGGTGTGCTGTCGGGCGGCATCTTCAATGTGCTCGGCGACTGGTTCTTCGTCTTCCCATGCGATATGGGCGTTTACGGCGCGGGTCTTGCCACGGCGCTGGGCTCGGCGGTGTCGTTCCTCGTGATGCTGACGCACTTTGCGAGCAGGAAGAACACGCTGCGCCTCGTGAAACCAAAGAGGCCTGCGCGCAAGCTGTGGAAGATCGCCGTCACGGGCTTTTCGAGCTTCTTTATCGACATGGCGATGGGTATTCTGATGTGCTCTTCAATCGCCAGATCATGCAATACCTCGGCTCGGACGCGCTCGCGATCTACGGCCCCATCAGCAACGTCAGCACATTCGTCCAGTGCTGCGCGTACAGCGTCGGACAGGCATCCCAGCCCATCATTTCGACGAATTTCGGCGCGGGGAAAGAGGCTCGCATCCGCGAGACGCTGCGAGATGCGCTGTGGACGGTCGTATTTTTCGGCGTTTTCTGGACGGCGCCGAGCGTGGCGTGCCCGAATCTCTACATCCGCATTTTTATGAGCCCGACGGAGACGATCTTGGCGATGGCCCCGGCCATCATCCGCGCGTATGCGATCTCATTCCTGCTGCTGCCGTTCAATATCTTCTCGACGTATTATTTCCAGGCCATCTTACAGCCGAAGGCGGCGTTTATCATGTCGGTCGCGCGCGGACTCGTCATCAGCGGTACACTGATCCTGATGCTGCCGCTTCTTGCGGGCGCGGATTCGCTCTGGTTCGCCATGCCCATCACGGAGCTTGTCACCGCCGTTTACGCTGCGGCGTGCATCCGCAGATACACCGCGCGGCTCGACGCAAAAGCCACTTGACGAAGCGCGGCCACCGCCGTATAATCATGGCGGAATTTTAACGAACAGGAGCCAAAATGTAACCATGCAGCTTGATCGACCGCACGGGCAGATGTCCGATTCGTTCCTGATGTCCGCGTTTATCATTTTATCCGGCGGATTGCAGGACGCCTATACCTATTGCTGCCGCGACAAGGTGTTTGCCAACGCGCAGACGGGCAACATCGTGCTGATGAGCACACACCTTTTTGCAGGTGACTGGGCAGGTGTTTTCCGCTATTTTGTGCCGCTGATCTCGTTTATGGCGGGCATTTTTGTGGCGGAATGCGTCCACCGCCGCTATAAGTGCATGGAAAAGGTGCACTGGCGCCAGCTCATCATTCTGGCCGAGATCGTGCTGCTGTTTTTTGTCGGCTTCCTGCCGCAGGAGGTCAACACCTTTGCAAACGCGCTCGTCTCGTTCGTCTGCGCGATGCAGGTGCAGACCTTCCGCAAGGTGCGCGGCCACGCCTACGCGAGCACCATGTGCATCGGCAACATGCGCAGCGGCACCGAGGCGCTGTGCGTCTACTTCCACACGCACGACCGCGAGGTGCTGAAAAAGGCACTGACGTATTTTGGCGTCATCGGTATTTTTGCCGTCGGCGCGGGGCTTGGCAGCGTCCTGACGGCGCGCTTTGCCGAAAAGGGCATCTGGGTGTCCTGCCTGCTGCTCGCAGTCAGCTTTTTGATGATGTTTGTGCGCGAGGAAGAGAAGAAATAAGAGGCTTTTTGAAAGATGGCTCTGTATGCAGATCGGTTTCTGCATGCTTTTGTAAAAAAGGAGAGGACGCTGCTGCGTTCTCTCCTTTTCCTTTCGCGTTCGTTACGCGAGCGGCTTGCCGCTGAAGACGGGGAAGATGTTGAACTCGCCGTAGTCGGCGATGCGGTCCGTGTGCTTGAGCGTCTCCATGTCCTCACTCAAGATGGTGAAGTCCACGGCGGCGTTGCTCGCCATGTGGTCGGGGTTGGCCGTCTTCGGCAGCGCGACCGCGCCGAGCTCGATGACATAGCGGATGCACAGCTGCGCGGCGTTGACGCCGTACTTTTTCGCCATCTCCGCGATGGCGGGGTTCTTGAGCGCCTCGCCATGGGCGATGGGGGAGTAGGCCTCCATCTGGATGCCCTGCTCGCGGCAGTAGTCGAGCAGCGCGAGGTCGGTGTTGCTGATGTGCAGCAGGATCTGGTTGACCATCGGCTTTACGCGGCAGTCGGAGAGCAGATTTTCAAGGTCGTCGCGCAGAAAGTTCGACACGCCGATGACTCTGACCTTGCCCTCGCTTTGCGCATCCTCGAGCGCGCGCCAGACGGCTTTATTTTCTTCAGAATAGCGCTTTTCCACGCGAAACTGGTTCCACGGCTGGGGAGAGTGGATGATCATCTGGTCAAGGTAGTCAAGGCCCATCTTCTCGAGCGTTTCGTCGATGGACTTTTTGGCCTCGTCATAGGTCTTGAGCTCCGCGGCCACCTTGCTGGCGACAAAAAGCTCCTCGCGCGGAACGCCGCAGGTGCGCACGCCCTCGCCCACGCCGCGCTCGTTGCCGTAGGCCTGCGCGGTATCGATGAGGCGGTAGCCGAGCTTCACGGCGGTGCGGACGGCCTCGGCGGCCTGATCGTCGTCGATGAACCAGGTGCCAAGGCCGAGCTTGGGGATGCTCAGGCCGATTTCGAGCGTATAAGTTTCGTTTAAGATCATGGAAATTGCCTCTGATTACAGCTTATTGTACTCTTCGTCCGAGACCGGCTCGCACCACTCGTTCCGGCAGTTTTTGCCGGGGACTTCAACGGCGATGTGGCTGAACCAGCTGTCCTTTTTCGCGCCATGCCAGTGCTTCACGTTCGCGGGGATCATGATGACGCTGCCCTCGTGCAGGCTGACGGCGTCCTTGCCCTCTTCCTGATACCAGCCCTCGCCCGCGGTGCAGAGAAGGAGCTGTCCGCCGCCGGAAGTCGCGTGATGGATGTGCCAGTTGTTGCGGCAGGCGGGCTCGAAGGTCACGTTCGCGGCGAAGAGGCTGCCTTTCGGGTCAGTCAGAGGATTTAAGAACGCATCGCCGATGAAAAACTTGGAGTAAGCGGTGTTCGGCGTGCCGGTGCCGAACATGTTGACCTGTTCAAATGCTTCTTTATTTTCGTACTTCATGTTAAAAAGCCTCCTCTGCTTTAGTTTTCCACATTGTAGCGCAGCCAGACCGCGCCGCTGCCGTACTGCTGCACGCTCGTGAGCTTGAGCGGCGTGACGCCGCGCTCCATCGGCAGGCCGTCGAACACGCTCTGCATGCCGCCGCGGCCGTCGATGCCGGCGCCGATCAGAATGCTGACCTCGTCGAGTAGCCCCGCGGCGAGGAAGCCTGCGTTGATGTGTCCGCCGCCGACCGCGGCGGATCTCTTGACGTCAAACTCCGCGGCGAGAATTTCGCACGCGCGCTTCAAGTCGACGTGTTCCTTGCCGCAGGCGATCCACGAGATGTGCTTGCCGTTGAGATACGCAAGGTACTCCTTGCTGACCTGCTCGCTCGTCAGGATGAGCAGCGGACGCTCGTCTTCGGCGCTCTCACCCCAGAGGAGCGTGCCGTGGGTGTCAACGACGATCTCGTAGCCATCGGCGTCGGCGGCCTTGGAAAAGGCCTCCTTGCCAAGTGCTTCGGCGGTCTTGGCCTCAAACTTTCCGGGCAGCGCCATTTCGAGCTCTGCGGTCACGCGGCCGCTGATACGTGTGGGCGCGTCCAGCGCGTCGAGCGTGTCGTAATATTCCTGCACGCCGGGTAGGTGCTCGGTCATGGTGCAGTCGATACGTCCGTCGACCGAGGTCATCATGTGGCATACGATATAAGGCTTGTTCATGAGACATTCCTCCTGAAAAAACTTGTTGTTCTTAAAGTTCACTGATACTCTACAACTTAAAGTACACTTTCAGTCAAGAGGGCTTCGAAAATTTTTTCGATAGTCCGTTACAAAAGCTTGCACGCTTGACAGAAAGAAAATGGCACCATATAATATATAGAACATACGTTTTAGATGACGCGGCGGGGAGGAAGCTCAATGTATTTTGCCTACGGGGAAGAGGAGACCGACTATCTTAAAAAGAAGGATAAGCGCATGGCCGAGGTCATCGACCGCATCGGCCATGTCGAGAGAAAAGTGGATACTGACCTCTTTTCCGCCGTCGTGCACCACATCGTCGGCCAGCAGATCTCGACCAAGGCACAGGAGACGATCTGGCAGCGGATGCTGTCGGCACTCGGCGAGGTCAACGCCGAGACGGTCCTCGCCGCGGGTGTTTCCAAGCTCCAATCACTCGGCATGACGTTCAGAAAGGCGGAGTACATCACGGATTTTGCCGAAAAGGTCCACACCGGCGCATTCGATTTAGAAGGTATCTGGCAAAAAAGCGACGAGGAGGCTATCCGGGAGCTTTCGTCCCTCAAGGGCATCGGCGTGTGGACGGCGGAGATGATCCTGCTCTTCTGCATGCAGCGTCCGGATGTGCTGAGCTACGACGACCTTGCCATCCAGCGGGGGCTGCGCATGGTGTACCACCACCGAAAGATCGACCGAGGGCTCTTTGAAAAGTACCGCCGCCGCTTTTCGCCCTATGGCAGCGTGGCGAGCCTGTACCTCTGGGCGGTGTCCGGCGGTGCGATCCCCGAGCTGCACGATTACGCGCCGAAAGAGAAGAAATGAGGCGAGGACGATGACTTACACCCAGCATTATGATTCGCCGCTCGGCGGCATCCTGCTTGCGGCGGACGAAGAGGGCTTGACGGGCCTGTGGTTCGACGGGCAGAAATATTTTGCCCGCACGCTGCCAAAAGAGTATGCCGAGAGCGAGACGCCTGTTTTGTGCGAGGCCAAGCGCTGGCTCGATATCTACTTTTCGGGCCGCGAGCCGGACTTCACGCCGCCGCTCCACCCTGAGGGCTCGGCATTCCAGCAGGTGGTCTGGGCGCTGCTGCTGGAAATTCCCTACGGTGAAACAACGACCTACGGCACGCTTGCGCGAAAGCTGGCGGAGAAGCAGGGCCTAACGCACATGTCTGCGCAGGCCGTCGGCGGCGCGGTGGGGCACAACGATATTTCGCTCATCATCCCCTGCCACCGCGTGGTGGGCGCAAACGGCAGCCTGACCGGCTACGCGGGCGGCGTCGACAAAAAGATCAAGCTGCTCAAGCTTGAAAGGGCGGATATGAAGTCCTTTTTCGTGCCGAAAAAGGGGACTGCGCTGTAAAACAAAAGAAAAGGCATTCCGCGCGATCACGCGGAATGCCTTTTATCGCTCTATGGTTCAGGGGCGCTACCGAATCAGTCTCAGAGCATTTTCATAGTCGTTTTTGTGAACGTAGATATGATATTCATACGAATAGTTCGGGTCAACGCCGAAGCTGCCGCTGCTCCCGCGGCTGCGGCCGCCAAGCGCGGAAGAGCCCTGCAAATTCTCGGTTCTGACCGTGTAGGCAATGCCGTTGGCGGACAGGACGCTGCGGATGTTGGACTGACGCTGCATGTCCATCGTGGTGATGAGTTCCTTGCGGTTGAAGATCGTCAGCATAATACGGCCCCCTTTTTGAAAATGGAGTTCTCTGCATTCATTTTACCACAGGTTTTTCCCGCGCGCAACGGCGGCACAAATTGACAATATTCCGCGTGAATACTATAATGCTCTGCATGGAAAAACGCTGAAAAGGCGCATTGCGCGGGAGTCGTTTCCGCACACAGAAGGGAATTATCAAAGACATGAGACAGGATCTATCGCTCCGTTTGGAGCAATTCAAAAAGCAATACGTCGCGGACGAGGCGGTGCGCAGCCGCATCGCCGAGCCGCCCGTCAAATTCATCGGCGATGAGATCATGGAGCTGGCCGTCGCTGCGCTTCTGCAGGGGGAGAACGTTCTGCTCTCCGGCGGCAAGGCCACGGGCAAAAATATCTTGGCGGACAACCTTGCGTGGTTGTTCCGCCGTCCGGTCTACACTGTGTCGTTCCATGTGAATACCGACAGCAGCACGCTCATCGGCACCGACACCTTCACCGGCGGCGAGGTGCGGCTGCGCCGCGGCCCTGTCGCGCTCGCCGCGCAGTACGGCGGCTTCTGCATCTTAGATGAGATCAACATGGCGAAAAACGACGCCGTGGCCGTGCTGCACTCCGCGCTCGACTACCGCCGCCTCATCGACGTGCCGGGCTATGAGTGTATCCCTATCCACCCCGCCGCGCGCTTCATCGCCACGATGAACTACGGTTACGCCGGTACGCGCGAGCTGAACGAAGCGCTTGTCTCGCGCTTTACGGTCATCCGTATGCCGACGCTCGAGGAACCCCAGCTCTGCGAGCTGCTGCGCGCCAACGTGTCCGAGGCATCGGACGAGAATATCAAGCGCTGCACGGGGCTGTTCCTTGATCTGAACGCCAAGGCCGTGAACGGCGAGATCTCGACGAACTCCGTCGATATGCGCGGCATGATCGCGGCCCTGCACCTGATGACCGACGGCATGGCGCCCAAGGACGCCATTGCCGTGAGCATCACGAATAAATGCTTCGATGAGTACGAGTATGCGCTCGTGCGCGACGTAGCGCTGACGCGCTTTGCCTGAAGAGATGAGCATCGGCAGAGAAGAGAGCCTTTTTTTGACCGTTTCTGAAGATCACCGCAAGCGGACCTATCCCGAGTATGTGCAGAAGATGAGCGAACCCTTTGAGCGCGCGGGCGGCATGGTGGAGGTGTACGAGGGCGTCGTCCTCGGCGGGGCGGACAAGTTTTTCGGGCTCGATGACTTGAATCTGTGGCTGCGGCGGCACCGCTACGCGGCCTACGATATGGACGTGCTGCTGCCCATTGCGCACCTGTGCGTCGAGCGCGCCGTGAGGGCGAGGCTGATGGGCGAGCGCCCGGGCGTCGCCGTGATGGCGGAGCAGGCGGCGGGCGAGATTTTGCGTGGCGACCTCCTGCGCTACCGGCGCAGCTCGCGCGGCTGGATGTACATTTACGATCTGACGAAGCACTTTCCCGCCGCGGCGACGGAGGGCGACCGCCGCATTTTGAAAAATTTCAGCGGTTTTGAAGACATGCTGGCCGAGTTTGACGACCTTGCCGCGCGCAGCGAGAGCTGCGCGGACGCAAAGTCGCTCGTCGAACTCGCAGCGCTTTTGTACCGCAAAATTTTCATCCGCTATTTTGCGCCCGACCACAATCAGGACATCTTACCCGAGCGCGAGACGGAAGAGTGGGAGAGCGCAGCCGAACCGGGGGACATCGAGTGGACGCAGACCGAGGAGATGGAACTCCAATACGACAAGGCGGGCGAGGCATCGGCCGATGGCCTCGTCGTCCTGCCGGACGACGCGCTCGCCGGCATTCCGGAGTATCTGATGCGCAACTTTGGCCCCAGCTTTCAGACCGAGCAGGCGATGGAGGAGATCGAAAGCGCTGTCTGCACCGGCATCCACGAGGAGCGAAAGCTCCTCTTCACCGACGGCCTGAGCGCGGACGCCTACGAGGGCAGTGAGCCGCGCGCCCAATCGCTGCGCGCCAGTCGGGACGGCAACCTCAAAATGCTCCAAGAGCACGAGGACGCCGCGCGTCAGGGCATCCGCAGCATCGAGCAGGCCTTTCGCAATGCGCTGAGCCTGCGCAGCGAGCCGGACGTTTACCGCGCCGACCACGGCGTGCTGCAAAACGATCTGCTCTGGAAGGTCAGCCGCTGCGAAAATCCGCAGCTTTTTGAAAAGATCGTCCGGCAGGAACCGTCCGCCGTCGTCGTGGAGCTTTTGATCGACGCAAGCGGCTCGCAGAGCGTGCGGCAGAGCATGGTGGCGCTGCAAAGCTACCTCTTCAGCGCGGCGCTCAGCCGCATCCGCATTCCGCACCGCGTGATGAGCTACTTCACTTACGGCAACTACACGGTGCTGCGGCGCTTCCGCGACTACGACGACAAGAGCGAGGCCGACCGCCGCATTTTGGAGTACCGCGCGACGTCGAATAACCGCGACGGCCTTGCGCTGGCTGCGGCGGGACTCGACCTCAAGAAGCGGCGCGAGGAGCACAAAATTATCATCGTGTTCAGCGACGGCTTACCGAACGACATGGTCAGCGGCCGCAAGCGCGAGGGCGCGCCGGAAGTCTACGTCGGCGACGCCGCCACCCGCGACACCTGCTTTCAGGTGCGAAAGCTCCGGCGCGAGGGCGCGCACGTCATCGGCATTTTCCTCGGCGAGGACGGAGAGCTTGAAAACGAGCGCATGATCTACGGCGCGTCGTTCCTGCGCATCCGCCGGGCGGAGGACTTTGCCGGCAGCGCCGGCAAGCGCCTGAGCGAAACGCTGCTGAACCTGTAAAACGAAAAGGAGAGTCCCGCCGGTTCGAAACTGGCGGGACTTTGTCTGATTATTTTCCACTCTCCTGCGGCGCGTCTTCGAGCAGCATCTGCCGCAGCTTTTTGGCGGCGATGCTCAGCGGCTGCGTCTTGCGCTGGAAGAGAAAGACGCTGCGCGCGGGAATGGGCTCTTCGAGCATGATGGGGTAGATACCGCTTGCCTCCGGCGTGCCGTAAAGCATCTCGCGCGGCACGAAGCCGACGCCAAGGTCGCTCTGCACCACGGGCGGCACCTGCGCCGTGGTCTCGACCTCCACATCGGGGCTGAACGAAAGACCGTGGCGCAGGAAGAGCTCAGCATAAAAGTCGTGCGACGATGTCCCCTCCGTCAAGCTGATGATCGGGTAGTCGGCAAGCCTTTTGAGCGAAACGGGCTCCTCGGTGAGCTCCAAAAACGCCGAGCCGCAGATGGGGATCTCCTGAATTTCGTCGATCTTCTGCGCCGTGAGCGAATCCGGCACGGACGCGCCCTCTGCCAGAATGGCGAAGTCGGCAAGGCCGTTCTGCACGGCGGCGAGGCCGTGGGAGGCAGAGTGGTTCGTCAGGCAGATGCGCACGTGCGGGTATGCGCGCCGGTAGCGCGCGAGCACCTGCAAAAGCCGCGTGCGCAGGGCAAGGCTGCTCGCTGCGATGTGGACGATACCGCTTTGCAAGCTCTGGTCGGAGAGGACCTCCTCTTCGCCTGCCTCGATGCTCTCAAACGCGACGGCGATGTGCGTGTAGAGCTTCTCCCCCTCGGGCGTGAGGCGCACGCCCTGCGGCGAGCGGAAAAACAGCGCGCAGCCGAGCTCGGATTCGAGCTTTCGGATCATGCGTGTCACGTTGGGCTGGTTGCTGTAGAGCGCCGCGGCGGCCTGCGAAAAGCTGCGGTATTTGGCGGCGTAATAAAAGACGCGATAGCTGTCGTAGCTGATGTTCATGGGCAAGCTCCTCTGAAAAAGAAATGATTGGGGTTCTGCGCGGCGGCGAGGAACCTGACTGCGTAAAATTTGACGGAAGAGAAAAGCATTCGTCCGCACCTTGCGGACGGTAAGACTGATTGTAACAGAAGCGAAGCGGCGGCGCAAGCGTATTCGGGAAAAAAGAACAGAACCTTGACGAAAAGTAAACACCGTCGAAAAGCCGCATGAAATCAGGAAAATTCGGACGGCATAGCAAAATGATATATCCACCATGTCAAGAAAGCATTTCGTTTCCGCGCAAAGGGTCGATATAATGACTCGCGTTGGAAATTCCATAGCACAGGGAGGAATAACATGTTTGCTCAGATCATTGCCATCTGCATTTTTGTCACTATGTTCCTGCTTATTATCCTCGATAAGTTTGAACGGCATTACATTACGCTCGGGAGCGGCGCGCTCGTGCTCGTGCTGGTGTTCGGCGTCTGCATGCGCTCGATGAGCGCCATTTGGGAGACGCTCAACCTCGGCGCGTTTTTCCAGAGCACATTCTGGTACGGCGCAAGTGAGGAGAGCACCGCTGGCATCAACTGGTCGACGATCCTGTTTATCGCCGGCATGATGATCATGGTCGAGGGCCTTGGCAAGGCGGGCTTTTTCCGCTGGCTGTGCCTGACGCTTGCCAAGCTCGTACACTACCGCACGGTGCCGCTGCTCATCTGCTTTATGTCGCTCTCGGCGTTTTTGTCGATGTTCATCGACAGCATCACGGTCGTGCTGTTTCTCGCCACCGTCACGCTCGAACTGGCGCAGACGATGAAATTCGACCCCGTGCCGATGATCCTGTCTGAAATTTTCTGCGCGAACCTCGGCGGCGCGGCCACGATGTGCGGCGACCCGCCGAACATCATCATCGGCACCTCGCTCGGCTACACATTCTTTGACTTCATCGAAAATACCGGCGCGGTCGTGGCGATCTGCTTTGTGTTCATGCTCATTTACTTCACGCTCTGCTTCCGCAAGGAACTTGAGCGCGCCGAGCATGCCAACGGCGGCCCCGTCACCTGTCCCGAGCCTTCGACGGCCATCACGAACAAGAAGGCATTTCTTGCGAGCGCAGGCGTTTTCCTGCTGGCGGTCGTGCTGCTCATCACGCACGCGCAGACGGAGCTTTCCGTCGCGTGCATCGGCGTGATCGTCGCGATTTTGACGATGATCGTTTTGGGCTTGACCAGCGGCAAAAAATCTGTTATAGAAATCATTAAGGGCGTGGACTATAAGACGCTGCTCTTTTTCATCGGCTTGTTTGTTTCCGTGGCGGGCCTTGAAAAGACAGGCGTGCTCAACATGATCGCGAACTTCATCACCTCGGTCAGTGAGGGCAATATCGCGGTTATTGTGATCGTCATTCTGTGGCTCTCGGCCATCACGAGCGCCTTTGTCGACAATATCCCCTTTGCCGCGACTATGATCCCTGTCATCCGCGCCATCGCCGCGACAGAGGGCATGGATATCGGCGTGCTTGCCTGGGCGCTTTCACTCGGCACGGACCTCGGCGGCAACGCGACACCCATCGGCGCGAGCGCCAACGTCGTCGGCACTTCGGCTTCGGCCAAGGGCGGCTATCCCATTGGCTGGGGCCGCTACTGCAAGTACTGCGTGCCCGCGACGATCATTGTCATGGCAGTCTCCACGGCCTACTTATTCCTGCGCTATCTGTAAACGGAAAAAGGAAAGGAGTGCGATCCCATGAAAAACCAGATCATCATCACCCTTGGCCGCGAGCACGGCAGCGGCGGCCATTACATTGCCGACATGATCGCGCAAGAGCTCGGTATCAAGCTCTATGACAAGGACTCCATCGAAAAGGAGATCGTTTCCGAAGGCTACAGCGGGGAAATGATCCGCAAGATGGACGAAAAGCCCGTCAACTTCTTTGCCTCGCGCCGCATTGGCAAGTATTCCAATTCTCTTGAAGTCAACGTGGCGGAAAAGACGTTCGCCATGCTGCGTGACAAGGCGGCAAATGGCGAGAGCTTCCTCATCATCGGCCGCTGCAGCGACCAGGTGCTCAAGGGCAACCCCAATATGCTGAGCATTTTCATCTGCGGCAACCAGCAAGCCAAAGTCGGCCGCGTGATGGAGAAGAAGGGCCTGTCTGCCGAGGACGCGATCGAGGAGATCAAAGAGGTCGACCGCTCCAGAAAGTCCTACCACAACTACTACTGCGAGACGAAGTGGGGCGACGCCCGCGGCTACGACATGACTGTCAAGAGCGATGTGCTCGGCTTCGAGGGCACGGCGAAAATGCTGATCGCCTATATCCGCAGCTTCATGGAGCAGGACTAAATAAAAATTTGCGGCCCGTGCCGCAAAAAACATTTGAAATGCTCGAAACAATTTGATAAGATCAATTCACAGCGTGTGGCGTTTCTGCGTAAATCCGGTTGCAGAAACGCCGCACGCTTTTTTACGGCAAAAGGAGGGAGAGGACAACTTCATAGTCAAATCGTGCGGCAGAGATGCGTAAGTCCGGATTGATCCGGCAGAACGCATCTCTTATTTTTATGTTCAGGGGGAAAACCACCATGGAAAACACAAACCAGTTTTTGGGGACGAAGCGCGTGGGAAAGCTCATGCGGCGCTACGCCGTCCCGTGCATCATCTCGCTGCTCGTCGGCGCGCTCTATAACATTGTCGACCAGATCTTCATCGCCAACGCAAGCTACCTCGGTTCCTACGGCAACGCGGCAAACACCGTCGTCTTTCCGCTCACGGTCGTGGCGCTCGCCATCGCCGTGATGATCGGCGACGGCTGCTGCGCCTTCGTCAGCATTTCGCTCGGCAAGGGCGAAGTGGGAGAGGCAAGAAAGAGCGTCGGCAGCGCGGTCGTGCTGTCGATTGCGAGCAGCCTTGTGCTCACGGCGCTGTACCTCATCTTCGCCGACGCTATCATCTCGATGTTCGGCGGCACGGTGAACGAGGAGACCTTTCATTACGCGCAGGAGTATTTCTTCTATATCTCGCTCGGCATCCCGTTTTATATGTTCGGTCAGGCGATGAACCCTGTCATCCGTGCCGACGACAACCCGCGATTCGCCATGATCTCCACGCTCGCGGGCGCGGTGCTCAACATCATTTTAGACCCCATCTTCATCTTTGAATGTAAGTGGGGCATGATGGGCGCGGCGGTCGCCACCGTGTTGGGCCAGATCGTCACGGCGGCGCTTGCGGTGTGGTATCTCTGCCGCATGAAGACCGTCAAGCCGGGAAAGGGCGACTTCCGCCTGCACGCAAGCCTCTGTACCCGGATGCTGACGCTCGGCATCACGAGCTTTCTCTCGCAGATCAGCCTCGTCGCGGCGATGGCGGCCATCAACAACATGCTGCGCAAGTACGGCGCGCTGGATGAGATATTCTCGCAGGAGCAGTACGCGCAGATCCCGATGGCCGTCGTCGGCATTGTGATGAAGTTCTTCCAGATCGTCATTTCCATCGTCGTCGGCATGGCGGCGGGCTGCATCCCCGTCGTAGGTTACAACATGGGCGCGGGGAAAAAGACGCGCGTGCGTGAGCTCTTTACAAAGCTCCTGCTCTGCGAGGCGATCGTCGGCGCCGTCGCGCTCGTTCTGGCCGAGGGCTTCCCGCGTCAGCTCATCGCCGTCTTCGGCGCGGCGAACGAGAGCAGCTACTACACGGACTTTGCGATCAAGGCATTCCGCACGTATCTTTGCATGATGGTGCTCGCCTGCGTGAACAAGGCCTGCTTCATCTTTTTGCAGGCCGTGGGCAAGGCGTTCTCATCCACGATGCTCTCCATGGTGCGCGAGGTCGTGTTCGGCGTGGGCTTTGCACTGCTGCTGCCGCGCTTTTTCGGCCTTGACGGCGTGCTGTGCTCCATGCCGGTGTCGGATGTGTTGACATTCGTCATTGCGGCGGTTATGATTGTAAAAACGTATCGGGAACTCAATACGGAAGGAGCAACTGTATTATGAATCATATTATCACCATCAGCCGTGAATTCGGCAGCGGCGGCCGCACGGTCGGCAAAAAGGTTGCAGAGCAGCTCGGCATCCCCTGCTATGACTCAGAGCTCATCCAGAAGATCGCCGAGGAGAGCGGCTTTGCAGAAAATTATGTCAAGGAGGCGGGCGAGTACACACCCGGCGGCTTCCTGTCTTCAGCGCTCTCGAACCGCGCGTTCGGCCCGACGAACGAGGACATCCTATGGGAAATTCAGTGCCGCGTCATCAGCGAGCTTGCCGAAAAGGGCCCCTGTGTCATCGTCGGCCGCTGCGCGGACTACATTTTGCAGGACAAGGCCAAGTGCCTCAAGGTCTTTATCCACGCGGATATGGCGTTCCGCGCCAAGCGCATCGTCGAGGTCTACGGCGAGCGCGAGCAGTCGCCCGAGCAGCGCCTGCGCGACAAGGACAAGCGCCGCGCGGCCTATCACCGCTTCTATACGAACATGAAGTGGGGCTACGCGCAGAATTACCACATCACGCTCGACAGCGGCGAGCTCGGCATCGACAAGTGCGCCGACATCATCGCCGACCTCTACAAGAGCAAGGCGTAAATGGTCAAAAAGAGAAGGAGAGAAGCTGCTGCTTCTCTCCTTTTTTATTCCTCTTTTGCAAGACCCGGGATGTTCACGCCGATGCCGTTGACCTCCACGCCGTCGTCGGCGGGGATGAGGAGGTATTTGCGGCCATTGATGACGCGCGCTTCGATCATATAGCTGTTCTCCGGTGCAATGGAAATTTTGACCTCGGGGGTCGTGATCTCAAACTTCTTGCTCTCGATGATGTTGTTCGGGTTCAGCGCGGCGTTCTCGCCGTACTGCTCATCGCACTCGCGCTGGAACGCTGCGATCTGCTCGTCGTTCACGCCGCTGTTAGCGAGGATGCCGCCGACGTCACCCGCCGTCATTTCAAGCGGCTCGGGGTCTTTGCTCTCCTTGTGATCTTCGATGCGCGCTCTGATCTGCTCGTGCACGGACTGGACGACATCGTAGCTGCAATCCTTGTCGAGCGCGTCGGCAAGCGCCGAGCCAAAGGCGTTTTTCTGCTCCTCGGCAGACATCGGCGGGTCGACGTGGAACAGCGCGTCGATGACCTCTTGATGGATCTCCGCGGCGTTTTTCGAGTAGAACAGCACATTGTAAATGTTCGCCGTGCGGTTGTCGAACGCGGGGTAGAGGAAGCCGAGCTCGGGCGAGGTCGCGATGTAGCCGGTGGAGCTTGAGTGAAACTCGCTCTGGTCAAGGTCGTAGCGCAGTTCGAGCGTCGGGGCCTTGACGGGGCAGATGGAGCAGACAAAGTACTTGAAGACCTCGCTCGACGCGTCGGCCTGAATCTCGTCATCCTTGCTGCGGTGCGGCACGTCGTAGGCGTCGGCGGCGAGGAGGATGAGATAGTTTGTCTCGCCCATGTCGATGCAGTCGATGATTTGGCGGCAGAGCATTTCGCGCGAGGCGGGGTCCTTGAGTTCTGTCTGGCGAAGAGTCTGCAAGAGGCGGTGCTCATCGCTGTCGGCGACCTGCTGCGTGGAGAACACCACGTCGATGAGGTTCTTGCCAAGCGTGCCGGAGAGGGACTTTTTGAGAAGGCCCAGGTACATCTCCTGCTCCTCCTGCCGCATGAGGCCCATCGAGGTATCGACCCACGCAATGATCTCTTTATTGGAGTTCACATAGCAGCCGTACACGCGGCTGAAATTATTCTTATCGAGCCGGAAGCGCCGGCGCAGTTCATTGAGTTCTTTCTGATTCATGGCTCGTCCTTTCCTTTGTTCATGTCACAAGGCCGATTTTACCACGCCCGCGCCGCCGCGGCAAGGGGAGAAACGGCGCATTGTGCGACGAAAATGCGCAAAATGCAGGAAAAGATGCAAAATGGGCGTGAACGACAAAATGTGCACGATGTATGGACGATATAGACGATATCCCTGTAAATCATAGAGAAATTCAATGAATCTGTCCATATTTTACGGCTTCTTAACGCCGCATTTGACGCTGCTTTTTGTGAAAACGGCTATGGAAACGGAATCAAAGCAAACATTTCACGTTAAAAATGAAAGATATATTGCATTTTGCCTGAGCTGTGCAGGAATTCTTCCGTTTCCTTGGTGATTCTGACTGTTGAAAAAAGAAAAAAAGAAGTTAGAATAGAGCCTCGCGAAATGAAACGGAAGAATTTGGATAGAGATCAGAGAGTTTGGGAGGAAATCAATATGTCGTATCACTTTTTGCTGGATCTTGCGCTGATCCTGCTGAGCACGAAGATTCTGGGCCTCATTGCGCAGAAGTTTCAGATGCCGCAGGTCGTGGGCGCGCTGATCGCGGGCCTGCTCCTCAGCCCCGCGGGCCTTGGCCTTCTTTCGGAAACGGAGTTCACCAAGCAGCTCAGCGAGCTTGGTGTCATCGTGCTGATGTTCTCCGCCGGCATGGGCACGGACATCAACGAGCTCAAGCACAGCGGCAAGGCGGGCTTCATGGTCGCGGTCCTCGGCGTGATCGTGCCGTTCCTGATGGGCACGGCGCTTGCATGGGGCGCGGATGAGCTGGGACTCATCGAGAGCACCGGCTTTATCGAAAACATCTTCATCGGCACCATCCTGACGGCCACGTCCGTGAGCATTACAGTCGAAACGCTCAAGGAGATGAAAAAGCTCGAGACCAAGGTGGGCAACACGATTCTGGCCGCCGCGCTCATCGACGATGTGCTCGGCCTGATCGCCCTGACGCTCGTTTGCAGCCTTGCCGGCGGTGACGAGAGCATCGGCATGGTGCTCCTCAAGATCGTGGGCTTTTTCGTCTTTGCCTTCGTGGTCGGCTTTGGCGCGAACCGCATCTTCTGCTGGATGCTCAAGCGTCAGCACGGTTGGGCCAGCCACAGAAACTCCGTGTTCGCCTTTGTCCTGTGCCTTGTGATGGCCTACTGCGCCGAGAAGTTCTTCGGCGTCGCTGATATCACGGGCGCTTACGCCGCGGGCCTTGCCGTCGCGTGCACACCCAAGGGCACCTACATCCAGACGAAGTACAACCCCCTCGGGTATCTTCTGCTCACGCCGGTGTTCTTCGCGAGCATCGGTATCAATGTGCAGATCACGGGTCTGACGGGCGGCATGGTCGTCTTCTCGATTTTGCTGCTGCTTGTTTCGATCATCTCGAAGCTCATCGGCTGCGGCCTTGGCGCCAAGGCGTGCCAGTTCACCACGCGCGAGAGCATCCAGGTCGGCGTGGGCATGGCCTGCCGCGGCGAAGTCGCGCTGATCGTCGCCAACCGCGGCCTTTCGATGGGTGTGCTGTCGCCCGCGATGATGACGCCGGTCGTCATCACGGTCGTATGCGGCACGATCCTGACGCCGATTTTGCTCAAGCTGTCCTTCCGCGGCCATCAGGAGACGGAGCTGGTGCAGAACAACATCGCCGACCGCATGGCCAAGCACCGGCAGCTCGATATCATCACGCAGCAGCTTTTGCAGCAGGATGAACAGCTGATGAAAAAGAACTGAGCGCAGCGCAATGAAATAAAAAGAGCTTTCTCCTGAAAATCGGAGAAAGCTCTTTTTTGATTTTAGGACGCTGCCTTTTCCTGCGCGGTGCACTCGCGCAGGATGCGACAGAGCGCGTTCACATCCTCTTCCCGCGTCGCCCAGCTTGTGGCAAAGCGGATGATGCTGTGCGTCTCGTCATATTGCTCCCAGACGGAGAAGTCCACGCGCTCGGCGAGCTCTTTGCGCTGCTGCTCACTGACGATGCAGAAGCTCTGGTTCGTCGGGGAGGGGAAACAGGGCAAATAGCCGTTTTCCGCCATCGCGCGCCGGATAGCGTCGGCGTAGCGAACGGCGTCTGCGCCGATGCGCTCGTAGAGCCCATCGGTAAAGAGCGTGTCGAACTGGATGCCGAGCAGCCGTCCCTTGGCGAGCAGCGCGCCGTGCTGCTTGATGATGGTGAAAAAGTGTGGAATGAGCCCCGGCTGGGGAATGACGACCGCCTCGCCGAGCAGCGCGCCGCATTTCGTGCCGCCGATGTAGAAAATGTCGCACAGCGCGGCAAGGTCGCGCAGTGTCACGTCGTTTTCAGGACAGGCGAGCGCGTAGGCAAGGCGCGCGCCGTCGATATAGAGCGGCAGGCGCTTTTCGCGGCAGAGCGCGCTGATGGCCGCGAGCTCCTTTTTGGAATAGAGCGTGCCGTACTCCGTCGGCTGGGAGAGGTAGACCATCCCGGGCATGACCGTGTGGTCGCGGTTCGCGTCGTCCTCGTACTGATCAAGCAGTGCGCAGATTTGGGATGCGGTGATCTTGCCGTTCTCCTGCGGCAGCGTGAGCACCTTGTGCCCGCCGAACTCGATGGCGCCGGCCTCGTGCACGCTGATGTGCCCCGTGTCCGCGGCGATCACACCCTCGTAAGAGCGCAGCAGCGCGTCGATGACGGTCGCGTTCGTCTGTGTGCCGCCGACAAGGAAGTGAATCTCCGCGTTCGGCGCGCCGCAAGCGGCGCGGATCTTCTCGCGCGCGGATTCGCAGTATTCATCCGTGCCGTAACCGGCGGTCTGCGCAAAATTCGTTTCGCACAGGCGCTGCAGGATGGCGGGATGCGCGCCCTCAAGATAGTCGCAGGAAAAAGAAAGACGATGCTCCATGAAAAAAGACCTCGTTTCAAAAACAGGATTGACGGTTTCTGACTGCTATTGTAGAATAAGAAAAAACATGACGCAAACGGTTATTTGAAATGAAAAACATGATATAAAATCATGGATAGGAGGGTGTATGGAAGCGGTCAAATGCGAGGCGTTCCTTGCCGCGGCAGAGCTCGGCAGCCTGACGGCCACGGCGGAGCTTTTGGGCTACACGCAGTCGGGCGTGACGCGCATGATCGGCACGCTGGAAGAAGAGCTCGGCTTTCCGCTGTTTCTTCGCAGCAAAAAGGGCGTGCAGCTCACGGAAAACGGAAAGCTCATGCTGCCGCTGCTGCGCGAGGTCGTGCGCGCGCACCACAACGCCGAGCAGCTCAGCGCGGAGATCGGCGGCGTGTCAAAGGGCTCGCTGACGATCGGCTGCTATTACAGCATTTCGGCCCTGTGGATGCCAGAGATCCTGACGGCGTTCCGCGCCCGCTATCCGGGCGTGACCGTGCGAATGCAGGAGGGCGGCAACCTCGAGATGGCGCGCTGGCTGAACGAGCGCTCGGTCGACTGCTGTTTCGGCGCGCAGATGCACGGCGACAAGTACGACTGGCTGCCTGTCTTTCGTGACGAGCTCGTCGCGTGGCTGCCGCGCGGACACGAGCTGGCAGAGGCGGATGCCTTTCCGCTTATGCGCTTGCAGAACGAGCCGTTCATCCACACCTCGCCCAATCACGACACCGATCAGGACCGCCTGCTCGAGCAGCATGACCTGCACCCGCAGACCTGCTTTACGACGCGCGACGGCTTCACGACCTACAACATGGTCGAGGCGGGGCTCGGCGTCAGCTTCAACCAGCGGCTCATCTCGCGCAAGTGGAGCGGTACGGTGGCGGAGGTCCCGTTCGACCCGCCGCAGTTCGTGACGCTCGGCATCTCCGTCCCGTCGCTCAGGGAGGCCTCGCCCGCAGCGAAAAAGTTTATCGCCTGCGCCATCGAGACCGTCACGGGCGGGGAGAAGAGCCTTTGATAAGGTAAACGCTTCGCAGAAGTTCTGCGAAGCGTTTTTTTGCCCAAAAGCCGTTTATTTGAGCTCGGCGGTGAAGGTGATCTTCCCGTCGTCCACGATGGCGCGGATGGAGCCGTGGTGCCCCTCGGAGATCGAGCGCGCGATGGAAAGGCCGATGCCAAAGCCGCTGCCCGACGAGCGGGATTGATCGGCACGGTAAAAGCGGTCGAAGAGCTTCTGCGCGTTTTCCGGAGCAACATCCTCGCAGGCGTTCGACGAGCGGAGGACGACACCGCGCTTCACCTTTTCGAGCGAGAATTCAATGGGGGAATCCGGCAGTGCATATTTGACCGCGTTGTCGAGCAGGATCGAGACGAGCTGGCGCACGGCGTATTCGTCGCCGCGATAGGTGAGGCCGTCCGTGATCGAAAGGCGCAGCTCGTGCCCCTTCGACGCGGCGAAGTCGACGAACGTTTCCGCCGTTTCGCGCACGGCGTCGCTCACGGGGAAGTCCTCCATCCTGAGCGGCGAATCCTCCTCGTCCATGCGCGAGAGCGTGACGAGCGAGTTGACGAGCGAGGTGAGCTTTTCCGTCTGCGCCATCGCCTTGTCGATCCATTTCTGCTTGCCGGTCTCCATTTCGAGCACCTTGAGGCTCGTGGCAATGACGGTGATGGGTGTTTTCAGTTCGTGGCTCGCGTCGGTGATGAACTGCTTCTGCTGCTGCGCGCTGCGAACCACTGGGTCGATGGCCCGGCGCGAGAGCAGCACGACAAGCAAGAAGACGAGCAGGATGCACGCCGCGTCGGCGAGCAGCGACCAGATGAGCACCACGCGCATCGCACGCAGCTCGTGGTAGCAGTCGAGGAAGATGGCGATATTCTCGCCGTCATCCGTCTGCGCGACGAAAAAGCGATAACTGTTGAAGTAGCCATAGCCCGCGCCGTGTGCGAGCGCGGCGGAGAGATATTCCTGCGTATCATCCTCCGTGACGGAGGCGATATTGTCGAGGTCTGCCTGTGTCAGCGTGCCGCTTGATGTGTAGTGCAGGACAAAAAAGCGCGTGGAGAACGGCGTTTCCGCCGTGAACGGCCCCTCACGCCGCGCGATTTTGTCGTCGGGCGGGGCCTGCGGCGTCTGCGAATCGTCTGCGCCGTCGGGCGGCGCGGGGGCAGTGTCACCGCTGCCGCCGTCATTTTCCGGCGGCGTGGGTGCATCGGCGCTGTCCGAGCCGCTCGGCGGCAGGAAACGCGAGTGGGGGATGGTGCCCGCGTTCTCGTAGATGAGCGTCAGCGTTTGCTTCAGGTCGGAATCGGTCGAGACATAGTTCGCGACGTTCAGAATGATCGTCAGCAGCATCATCACCGCCGTGACGGAGAGCATCGCGATACGGATGAAGCGGTTTCGCAGGCGCTTGATCATACGCTCTCCTCCAACACGTAGCCGAGGCCGCGGTTTGCCTGCAGGGTGACGTGCGAGCCGATGGACTTGAGCTTTTTGCGAAGATTCGAGATGTTCACCCATACGACGTTGATCTCCGCCTCATTATCCCAGCCCCACACGCGCTCCATGATGCGCTCGGCGGAAAAGACCTGCCGCGGCGAGCGCATGAAAAGCTCCATGATCTGGAACTCACGCCCGCTCAGGCGGATGGGGTCCTTCCCGCAGCTCAAATTGCCGCTGCCGGGGTCGAGCGTCAGATCACCGTAGGCGAGCACCGTCGGCTGGTAGGCCTCGCTGCGGCGCAGGATGGCGCGCACGCGGCTCAAGAGCTCGTCGGGGTCGAAGGGCTTGGGAAGATAGTCGTCCGCGCCGGCGTTGAAGCCCGTGATGCGGTCACTTTTCTGGCCCTTGGCCGTGAGCATCATGATGGGCGTTTTCACGCCCTCCTGCCGCAGCTTTTCGAGCACTTGAATACCGTCCATCTTGGGCATCATCACGTCTAAAATGACGGCGTCGTATGCGCCCGACGAGGCATATTCATAGGCGTCGAAGCCGTTGTGCACGGCGTCGACGGAGAAGTGATTTTTTTCAAAAAAGACCGTCAGCGCCTCGGCAAGGTCCACTTCATCTTCTGCGATCAGCAGCCGCATAAAAGGTCCCCCCTCTGATTCTGATAGTAAGTGTAGTATAAAGAGCGCGCGGGCAAAAATCAAGATGGCTCAGAGCGCGTCTTTCGTCGCCTCGCGCCCGCAGGTGATGTTGAGGTTGCCGTTGCGGCAGCGCAGTTCGTCCAAAAACGCCTTGGGCGCGTGGTCATCAGGGAGCGTGACGCGGTAGGTGAGCTCGTAGAGCGTGCCCATGTTGCTCGTTTTCACGCGCTCGAGCACGCAGGACTTGGTGTACTTTTCAAAGAGATCGTCGAACAATCCGTCGTAGTCAAGACTTTCGGGGATCGTGATCCTGAGCACGCGCTCGTGCTCGTCCGCGCCGCCAAAATTCACCGCCGTGAGCAGCAGCATCACCGCCGAGACGATGGCAAACACCATGACGGCGAGCCATACATAGCCCATGCCGGTCGCAAGGCCGATGGCCATCGCGAGGAACAGCGCTCCAATCTCCTTCGCTGTGCCCGGCGCGGAGCGGAAGCGCACGAGCCCAAACGCACCCGCCACGGCGACGCCCGCGCCGAGGTTGCCGTTCACCAGCATGATGACAAGCTGCACCACGGCGGGCAAAATCGCGAGCGTGACAGCGAAGCTCTGCGTCGTACGCGAACGGTACATGGAAACGAGCGCCGTGCCGACGCCGAGCAGCAGCGACACCGCCGTACAGATGAGAAACGAGACGAGCGTCAATTCGCTTCCTAAGATCGAGTTAAGCACAGAAGGTATCCTCCTTTAAATTGGTCGTGTGGATGCCTGCGGACAACTCGTCACGGTAGCAGGCACCGTATTTGGAAAACGACGCGGAGAACGCCCCGACGTCGGAGAGTAGATGGCAGAGCCACAGCGGGCACGCGCCGGGAATCTTGACCTCCATCAGCACATCGCCGCAGGGCAGCGCGATGGGTGCACCGTGGTTGCCGAGGCGGAGGTCGACATCCGTGTCGCGCCACCGTAAGTTCGTGTCGAACGTGATGCGGAGCTGCGGATCGTCGATGCCCGCAAAGGCGAGCCGGTCGTAGCCGATGAAGACTTTGGGCACGGTGTGATAAAACGACTGAAAATAGCCGATCTCGCGTCCGATCTGGCCGAAGTTTTCACTCGGCAGCTCACCGGAGAGAAACGGCTCCATGTTCTGGATGCCCGTTGTGGTGCGGCGCTTATAGACGACGCCGTCGAACTTCTTCTTGAGCTCGACGAAGACCTTGCCGTCCTCCTGCGGCACGCCGTAGCTGCGCACGCGCAGCTTTTCCTTATAGACGGGCTTTTCGAGCGACGCGCGAATCAGGCGGTAGTCGTCGGTATCATAATAAATGTTGCAGATGGTGTACTCGCCGTACGCGTCCTTTTTCATGTAGGGTGTCATCCGCTCCAATGAAAAACGCTGCTGGGAAAGGGTCAGGCAGTATTTCTTTTCATATCGTTCAAAACAGCATTGAATCGCCATGGTGTCGAACCTCCTTTGTGCGCTCAAGTATGAACGCGCAACCTAAAAGAAACCTAAAGGTAAAATCTTTATTTTCTTTAGGTAACCTTTAGGCAAAGCGGGTATGCTGTCGCCAGGCTCAAAGGAGCGGGCGCAGAGAGTGAAAAAAGCTCGCGCCCGCCCCGGGGGGACCATGCGAGATCATTGATTGAGGAGATATTATGATGAAAAAACTACTGCCTTTCCTGTGCGCGTCGGCGCTGGCGCTGTCGCTCACGGCCTGCGCCGGTACGATAAATAATAGTACGGCGGACACGGCAAGCAATGTGACCTTTACCTTTACCGACTGCGGCGTGACCGCTGCGGGCGAGACGGACACGGGCTACGAGATCGACGGCACAGCGCTCACGATCACGTCGAGTGGTACCTACACCGTCTCCGGCAGCTGCGCGGACGGCTCCATCAAGGTGAAAAAGGGTACGACCGGCGTGACGCTGGTGCTGGACGGCCTGACACTTACGAGTGAGAATACCGCCGCCATCACCTGCGGCAAGTCGAACGAGGTGACCATCCTTGTTTCCAACGGTACGGAAAATTCCCTGAGCGATACCGAGCAGAACAATGACGACAACTACCCCGAAAACGAAAATGCCGAAAACGCCGTCATCAAGTGTAAGGACGGTTCGACCGTCACCCTCTGCGGCGATGGAGAGTTGACCATCACGGCCAACGGCAAAAACGGCATCAAATCCGGCGCGACGACGGATGAGGACGGCGAAGCGTCGCTGACCATCCGCGATTTGACGCTGAATATCGATGCACCCGTCAACGACGCCATCAACGCCGAGCAGCTTTTGAACGTCGAGAGCGGCACGCTGACCATCGACGCCGCGGATGACGCCATTCACTGCGACTTGGTGCTGAACATCGGTGCGGACGGCACGGACGGCCCCACGATCGACATCACGAATTGCTGCGAGGGCCTTGAGGGCGCGGAGCTGAACGTTTGCTCCGGTGATATTACGATCAACGCCTCGGACGACTGCCTGAATGCGGCAAATTCCGACCTGACGGACTACGACTTCACGATGACGATCTCCGGCGGCACGATCGACGCCTATACCTCCGGCGGAGACGGCTTTGACTCCAACGGCGACCTGACCATCACAGGCGGCACAGTGATCGTGTGGACGGACAACACAGCGGACAACGAGCCGCTGGACGCCGACGGCACTATCACCGTCTCGGGCGGCACGGTGCTCGCCGCGGGCGGCAGCAGCGGCATGGGCATGAACCTGGAGGCCACGCAGCCCTGCGTCATTTACGGCTCAACGGGCTTTGGCGGCATGCCGGGCAGTACGCAGAGCAGCCTGATCGCCGCGGACGCGGATTTCACGATTGAAGACGCCGACGGAAATGCCGTGTACAGCGGCACAACCAGATGCGGTGCGAACTTCATCCTCTTCTCGTCTGCCGATGTGGTGGCGGACAGTGCGTATACCCTCAAGGCGGGCGACAGCTCCACCGAAGGGACCGCGCAGAGCGGGACGGTTTCCACCGGCATGGGCATGGGCGGCGGCTTCCCCGGCGGCGGACAGAAGCCAGACGGTGAACCGCCCGAGAGCTTTGATGGTCAGATGCCAAACGGCGAGAAGTCAGAGCTTCCTGACGGGGAACTGCCCGAAATGCCCAGCGGCGAGCGCCCCACACCGCCCAGTGGGCAGGGAAGCCCCGCTGACGGCAGCGCCCCAGCGGGCGACAGTACCTCCGATACCACTCCAACTGCCTAATGGCAGAGATAAAGAAAAGCAGACGGTTCGCGCAGGCCGTCTGCTTTTTGCTGTCTGTTCGGTTTTACATCGTCTCAAAACCGACGATCACGCCGCCGCGCTCGGCATAGTAGCTGCAAAGACCACGGCAGGGACGGATCTCAATGTCTGCTTCAGGAAAGTGCCCGCGCAGCGAAGCGGCGAGCGCCCCAGCCGCCTCTGGATTTTCGGCGTGGTGGATGCGCACCTTGCCGCCGTGGTAGTCAGCTTCCAGAAGCTTCTGTACCATCGCCGCGCACGTCTTTTTTTCGCCGCGGCATTTTTCAACGGGCTGGATCGTGCCCTCAAGACTTGCGGTGGCGAGGATGTGAATGCCGAGAATGCCGATGGCGCCCGCGGCGATTTTGCTGACGCGGCCGTTTTGCGCCAGATTGTGCAGGGACTTAAGACTGAAGAAGAGGTGCGTGGTGGCAAGATATTCCTGTGCCTTTTCGCAGACCACATCGAAGGGGAGGCCCTTGGCGTGCAGCTCTGCGAGCTTCTCTGCGAGCAACTGCATCTCCGGTCCCGTGCTCAGCGTGTCAAAGATGTGAATTTTGACCTCGGGATGCGACTGGAGATACACGTCGCGCGCGGCCATGGCCGAGGCACAGGTGCCGGACAGGCTGCTTGTGATGGTAATGACGAAAATCTCATCCGCGCCCTCGAACGCCTTGAGCCAGCCGTCGAGGCTGGGGCAGGCCGTGCCGGATTTGCCGTTGTGGACCGCGAGATAGTCGAGCAGCTCGTGCGTGTCGAGCGTTTCATCGTCCACGAAGTCGCGCTCGCCGGCGCGGATGGTCATGGGCACGCTCTGATAGGTTACGCCCTCCAGCATCGTGAGGTTGGCAGAGGAGTCGGCGATCAGTTTCATCATGGGGAAGCCTCCAAAAAAATAATCGGTTATTCAAAAACCTGTTGTCAGGTGAAATTATCTTTGACTACAATACAACGATTTTCAATAACTGTCAATCGGTTTTTGAAAAACTTATTGACATTTTTTTAACCAAAGTTTAAGATGATGAAAACGCAGTTTGAACGGAGGAGCAGCTATGGACGAAAATATGCGCAGCCGTCTGGCGGAGTCTGTCCGAAGCTTTCATATCCCGCGGCTCGGGGAGATCCCCGACGTGGGGCTGTATCTCGAACAGGTGACGCGTTATGTCAATCAATCCATCACGGGATGCGGGCTCAGTCCCATCACGGCCTCGATGGTCAGCAATTATGTTAAGCAGAAGATCATCCCCGGGCCAGAGAAAAAGGCCTATGGCGCGGAGAGCATTGCATACCTCATCTTTGTCTCGTGCATCAAGAGCGTCGTCGCGATGGACGACATCCGCGCGCTGATCGGCATTCAGCACGAGACCTACGATCTGCCGACCGCTTATCACTACTTCTGCGAGGAATTTGAAAATCTCATCCGCTATGTCTTCGGCGCGAGCGACCATCTTGCAAGCGTCGGACAGGACGAGTCGGATGAAAAGGAACTGCTGCGCTCGGCACTTTTAAGCGTGACGCACAAGCTCTATCTCGACGCCTATCTGCGGCTGCTGAGGCAAGACGCGGAGCGCGCACAAAAGGAAACAGAGGAAGCGCAATGACCGTTGAACAGTTTGTCATGGCCTACGGCGCCGAGCAGGACCGTCTGCGCGCCCTGCTGCCGGAGGGCTTTGCCTCGCTGCGGCCGGTGCTGCGCATCAACGCGGAGGTGCGCGACGGCAAAACGGGGGCTCTCGAGTTCAACACTGCCGCGGAAAAAGTCGACAATCGCGGCTGGGTCAACATCGGCCGCTGGGACGATGTTCCCTTTACGAAGGACGGCAAAAAGACGACCTTCACGCTGCCGGAGCTGACGATCTCGTTCACCGGCGTCGGCATCGAGGGCGGCTGCCCTGCGGAAAAGGACAACGTAGGCTGCTATTACTTGAAAGACGGTACGTTTACGCTCGTGCCCGCGGAGAAGATCACAGCAAACAAGGAATTCTGCGACTGTGAATTCGCATGGCGCTTTGCAGGCGGCGCGCACGGTGTCAGCCTTGGCAAAACGCTGCCCGCCATCCCCGAAGAGGAGACGACGCACTATGAAAAGGCGGCTTTCACGGTCGAAAATGCCGCCGTCATCCCCTGCATGCAGGTGTTGGGGGCCTATCACGTGACGTTCGAGCGCTGATTTTTGAAAAAGGGCTTGCATTTTTGCCCGCGCTTTGCTATACTGCGCAGTCGGGAATGAGGTTCTCCCACGGCACTGCCGAAACCGCTTTTTTGAGCTGATGACTTCTGTGATTTTGATCGGTCACAGGGGGCATCAGCTTTTTTTGTGTCCGGAGGAGGAAATTTATGTTAACTTCACTCGCACTCGTCTTTTTGGTTGGCCTTGCGCTGGCCGCGCTGTGTCAGAAGCTGAAGCTGCCGCGCATCATCGGCATGCTGGCGACGGGCATCCTGCTGGGGCCGTGCGTGCTCAATGTGCTGGACGGCTCGATTTTGTCGATCTCAGCCGACCTGCGCAAGCTCGCGCTCGTTATTATCCTGCTCAAGGCGGGACTGTCGCTCGATTTGGGCGACCTCAAAAAGGTCGGCCGTCCGGCGATCCTGATGTCGTGCCTGCCCGCAACGTGCGAGATCATCGGCTATGTGCTGCTCGCGCCGTACTTCCTCGGCGTCACGCACGCGGAGGCGGCTGTCATGGGCGCGGTGCTCGCGGCGGTGTCGCCCGCGGTCGTCGTGCCGCGCATGGTGCAGCTGATGGAAAACGGCCGCGGAACGGACAAGAGCATCCCGCAGATGATCCTGGCCGGCGCATCGTGCGACGATATCTTCGTCATTGTGCTGTTTACAACGTTTCTGCACACGGCGCAGGGCGGCAGCGCCAACGCCGCGGACTTTTTGAGCATCCCTGCGTCGATCGTGCTCGGCGTTGCGCTGGGTGCGCTTGTCGGGTGGTTGCTCAGCCGCTTTTTCGAGACTGCCTATGCCCGAGCGCACTGCATCCGCAACAGCATGAAGGTCATCATCGTGCTGGGGGTCTCGCTGCTGCTCGTCGCGGCGGAGGGCTGGCTCGAGGGCATCGTGCCGGTGTCGGGCCTGCTCGCGGTCGTCAGCATGGCGTGCTTACTTAAGATGAAGTGCACGCCGTTCGTTGCCAAGCGGCTCTCTGAAAAATTCGGCAAGCTCTGGCTGGCGGCGGAGGTCATTTTGTTCGTCCTCGTCGGAGCGGCGGTCGATATCCGCTATATGGCGGGCGTGGGCCTTGCGGCGGTCGGCATGATCTTCTCGGCGCTCATTTTCCGCGCCGTGGGTGTGTGCCTTTGCCTTGTCAGAACGCCGCTCACGGCGAAAGAGAGGCTTTACTGCGTGTTTGCCTATCTTCCCAAGGCGACGGTGCAGGCGGCCATCGGCTCGGTGCCGCTTGCGGCGGGGCTGCCCTGCGGCAGCATCGTGCTGTCAGTCGCGGTGCTCGGCATCGTCATCACCGCGCCGCTCGGGGCGTTTTTGATGGACACGAGCGCGCTGAAGCTGCTGAGTAAAGCGGAGGAATAAAGAAAAGGACTTGGACGCTTTCGTCCAAGTCCTTTTCTGTTTTTATCAAGTGCTCACACGTCGAGCGCCATATTTGTGCGCTCCATTACCACCACAAGGATGGGAATGAGGATGAGCTGCAAGATGATGCCGGGGATGGCCGTCGTCACCGCGCCGGAGAGGAAGAGGGCGAGGCTGAACTCCGTGCCCTGAAGGCCCGCGAGCAGGAACTTCACAAGGCCCCACACAAGGCGGCCCGCGACCATCGCGGAGATGAGCGAGGCATAGATGCGCCAGCCTGTTTTCGGCAGCTTGCGGTACAGAAGACCGGCGATGGCGCCGTAGGTCGCCATTTCAAACGCCATGGGGATGGCGACCCAGATCGGAGGCATACCGAACATCGAGCGCAGCAGCGGGGAGATAAAGCCGACCGCGAGTCCCCACGGCCAGCCGCACATGAAGCCGCACAGCAGCGCGGGAATGTGCATGGGACAGAGCATGGAGCCGATCTCGGGGATCTGGCCGGTCAAAAACGGCAGGACCATCGCAAGGGCGAGGTAGAGTGCGGAATAGGTGAGCTTTCTCACCGGGGAAGCGGTACGGGCAGTTGCAGTGGCAGCGTTGTTCATGGTTTGTTCTCCATTCCTTCGAGCAGCGAACGGATGTGCGCCATGGCGTCGTCCAGAATAGCGGAGGACTTTTTGTCCACGCCCGCGACATACGTGCTGCATAGATTCATCGGGATGAGTACACGGTAGGCATTGCTTGACGCGACGGCGTTTGCCATGGCGGGGGAGATCTCGCCCATCAGCGCATCGGCGATCGCGATGCCGATGGGGCCGACGATGATCTGCGCGCTGCGGCAGGCCACGATGACGGGGTTTTCGCCCGTGGCCACGCGGTCAGCGCCCGCGCGGCGCATCACGTCGGAAGCGGCGCTGTTCGTACCGACCGCCATGATCTCGAGGTGCGGGAAGGACTTTTTGATGTTCTCGACCAAAGTTTTGCCGAGCTTCCCGCCCTGGCCGTCGATGACAAGGATCGTCACGGTGTTCTCATCCTCTCTTGCGTCTTGTTTTCTGCGCGAAAACCCTTGAAAAGACAAAGAAAAGGCATCAATATTCCCCTTGCAGGGAGATTGATACCTTGGTGATACCTCGGTTGCTTTCAGGGAACGCGCGGAAGAAAAGTCAGCTTGTGCCAACGCTGCCGGCTTGTGCCGACGCGGGAATTTTATCAAAAAAGCGCAGGGCTGTCAATCCCTTGCCCCTTGCGAAAGGGGCGAAAAAGCGCTATGATAAACGAAACTTTTTGGTAAAGGAATCCCGCCGCTATGACGAATTTTACCGATATTCGCGACTTTCTGCGCGCCCACTGCGCGCGCTATCCAGAGCTGGCGCTTCAGGACGTCTTCAAGGCGCTCTATCAGAGCGCCTTTGGCTGCGAGCATCTGATCGCCGACCCGTCCGCCGCCGCAGACTACATCCGCGCCGAAGCGGCGCGAAGCGGTGACCGTATCTCCGAGCTCGTCGAGCTGCTCGGTGGCGACTACTGCCGTGTGCACCTCGGCATTTTGCAGGACGGCTTGAACGCGGAGACGTTTGCGCGGCTCTTCGCCCTCTCTGCGCGGCACGAGGAGTGCGGGCGCGAAAAGCTCGAAGCGATGCTCACCGCCTTGCAGACAATGGCCGACGCGGGCGAGCTGCCGTTTTCTGCGCAGGAGACGGCGGAAGCTGTTGAAACATGGCGCAGGGACGGCTTTCCGCCGCTGCACCACTCCGAGATATTTCGGCAGAATTACGCGCCCGCGTACCGCGTCCTGCGGCGCGACTTCGCCCGCGCGCTGCCGCTGTTTGCGCGCATCGACCGCCTGGCGGCGGAAAGAAGCCGCGTGCTCGTCGCCATCGAGGGCGGCAGCGCCAGCGGCAAGACGACGCTCGGCGAGCTGCTGCAAAATGTTTACGGCTGCCCTGTCTTCCACATGGACGACTTTTTCCTCCGGCCCGAGCAGCGCACGGAGGCGCGCTTCACGCAGCCCGGCGGCAACGTCGACCGCGAGCGCTTTTTGGAAGAGGTGCTGATCCCTCTGCGCGAGGGAAGACCCGTCGACTACCGCCGCTTCGACTGCGCGACGTTTACCATCGCCCCGCCGCAGCGGATTAAGGCGGGAACACTCAACATTGTCGAGGGCGCGTATTCCATGCACCCCGACCTTGCGCTGTACTACGACCTATCCGTTTTTCTGCCGATTTCGGCAGAAAAACAGCGCGAGCGCATCCTCAAACGGAATGCGCCCGCGCATGCAAAGCAGTTTTTCGACCGCTGGATCCCTTTCGAGCAGCGCTATTTCGACGCGCTCGATGTGCGGAACCGCTGCGATCTCATCCTTTCGGCGGACGGTTAAATGAGCGTGCCGCTCGGCGCGATGCCGAGCACATATTCGACCGCAATCGCCACAAGAACGACCAGCAGCGAAATGATGAAGCCGTGAAGCATCGGCTTTGCGCCAGACTTGCACAGCGCCGCGAAGTTCGTATTGAGGCCGATGGCGGCGAGCGCCGCGACCATCAGGAACTTGCTGATACTCTTGAGCGTCGTAGTGAGGCCCGCGGGAATGACGCCGACGCTGCACAGAATGGACATTGCAAGGAAACCGAGGATGAACCACGGGAACACCGACTTCATATTGACCTTGACACCATGGTCGCCGCTTTGCGCGGCGGCCTTTTTCTTGAGGTGCACGCTGATGGCGGCGAAGACCAGCACCGTCGGGATGATGGCGAGTGTGCGCGTCAGCTTGACCATCGTGGCAAAGTCGCCTGCGGCCTCGCTGAAGGCGTAGCCCGTGGCGACGACGCTCGAGGTGTCGTTGACCGCCGTGCCGGCCCACAGGCCGAACGCCGCGTCGGAAAGGCTCATCGCGCGGCCGAGCAGCGGGAACACGACGACCATGATCGTGTCAAAGAGGAACGTTGCCGACATGCCGTAGGCGATGTCCATGTCCGTTGCCTCGATGACCGGCGCGATGGCGGCGATGGCGCTGCCGCCGCAGATGCCCGTGCCCGCGTTGATGAGACTGCTCGTCTTCCAGTCAAGCCCCAGCGCCTTGCCGATCACATAGCCGAGGCCGAAGCACGTCGCCAGTGTGAAGAGCATGACGGTGAGCGAGAACTTACCGACCGTCAGCACGGTCGTGATGTTCAGGCTGGCGCCGAGCAGGATGATGGCGAATTTCAGAATTTTCTTCGAGGTGAATTTGATGCCGGGCTTCGTCTTGTCATTCGGCGCGTAAAAGCGGTTCACGATCATGCCGATGAACATCGCGATGACCGACGCGCCGATCAGGTGCAGCCCCACGGATTCCTCCAGCTGCTCTAAAAACTTGGCCACCACGGCGATGACGAGCGCGATGGCGCAGCCGGGCAGCATTTTCTTTACGGATTCGATAAATTTCATGTGCTTTTTCTCTCCTCCAATGCGTGTTGCGGGTGTATTATATCACCGACCTATGATATAATAAAATTATAAATAAGAATATGTCGATTCCTGTTTGTTATCGACAAAGGAGAGAGAACATGGACCAGCGGCTTGAGACCTTTTTGACCGTGTGCGCCACGATGAACTACCGCAAGGCGGCGGAGCAGCTGCATTTGACGCAGCCCGCCGTGACGAAACAGATCCAGGCGCTCGAAGCGCTGTACGGCGTGCGCTTTTTTACCTACGACAGCCGAAAGCTCAGAAAAACGGCGCAGGGCGAAACGCTTGAGATCTACGCCATCAGCCAGCGCTATCAGGACGAGGAGCTGCGCCGTGCGCTCAAACGGCAGGAGAAGACGAGCCTTCGCATCGGCGCGACGAAGTCCATCGGCGACTATATCCTGCTGCCGCAGATCATCCGCTTTTTGAAAGAACCGGACAACGAGCTTTTTTTTACCGTCGACAATACGGCGCACCTGCTCGCCCAGCTCGAGGGAGGTGAGCTTGACTTCGTCGTGCTCGAGGGCATTTTCGACAAAAGCCGGTACGAGAGCTTTCTGCTGCGCAACGAGCCCTACATCGGCATCTGCGCGAAAGATCACCCGTTTTCGGGCTGTGAGGTGCCGATGGATGAGCTCTTTTCCGAGCGGCTCATCCTGCGCGAGCCTGGCTCCGGTACGCGAAAGATTTTAGAGCGAGAGCTCATGCAGTGCGGCTACACGGTCGAGGCGTTTCGCGCGAATGTCTGCATCAGCAGCTTCAAGCTCATCCGGCATCTGGTGAGCGAGGGCTGCGGCGTGAGCTTCCTCTACGAGGCCGTCGTCAAGAATGATGCGCAGTTCGGGCATTTTTCCTGCCCGCCGCTCACGGGCGTGCACGAGCTGAACGTCGTGTGCCTCAAAAACACCAATGTGCCCGCGCTTGCGCGGCGGTTCCTTGACCTGTAAATTTGGGCAATTCTGCCAATCTGCGCAAAAATGCGGGGAATTGAGCGATATGACTGCGGTTTATGGAATCAGTCAATGAAAAAATCCAACATTTGCCTGTAAAATAGAGCTTGGATAAGATAGGTGATGATCGCCGCGCGATATTTTTGCTGCGCGGCGGCAAGCACGCGGTACGCCGCGAAAAGGGAGAGCAGGAACATGAGCGATATGAACGGCAGCAAGCCAACGAATTTCCCTCTCGACGAGAGCAAACTGGATTTCAAAATACCACGCACGGACGCTCCGCGCGAAAACGTCCTCAAGCTCGGCAGTATGATCACGAACCGCATCGGCCTCAAGGCCACGGCGGACGACCCCGAGTACTGGGGCCTTGCCGGCGTGATGACCGACGAGATGGTCGACGTTGCGCTCAAAATGGGCGTGCGCAAGCCCAAGACGACCGAGCAGTTGATGAAGCTCACCAAAATGGAGCGCGAGCCGCTCGAAAAGCTCCTGACGGAGATGGCGTGGACAGGCATCATCGAGTACAACTGGGAGAACCTGGACGGCAAAAACCCCAAGCATGAAAAGCGTTGGGTGCTGCCGCTGTTCGTCCCCGGCAGCGCGGAATTTCTGAACATGCGCAAAAGCCAGATCGACGAGCATCCCGAGGTCGCGGCGTTCTTTGAGCGCATGACGATGCTCCCGCTCGAAAAGATCACGCCCATGGTGCCGCCGGGAGGCGCAGGCATCGGCATGCACGTCATCCCCGTGGAAAAGGCCATCGAGACGGAGAACGAGTCCGTTGACTTAGAGCACATCTCCTACTGGCTCAGCAAGTACGAGGGCAAGTACGCCAAGAGCATGTGCTCCTGCCGCGCTAGCCGCGCCAAGCTCGGCGAGGGCTGCGGCGATGACGCCGAGAGCTGGTGCATCGGTGTGGGCGACATGGCCGACTACATCGTCGAAACACAGCGCGGCGAATACATCACGAAGGACGAAGCGCTCGAAATTTTCAAAAAGGCCGAGGACAACGGCTTTGTCCACCAGATCACGAATATCGACGGTGAGCAGAAAATTTTCGGCATCTGCAACTGCAACGTCAATGTCTGCAACGCGCTGCGCACATCGCAGCTGTTCAACACGCCGAACCTGTCGCGCAGCGCGTATGTTGCGAGCGTCGAGAGCGAGAGCTGTGTCGCCTGCGGACGCTGCGTCGAAAACTGCCCCGCGGGCGCGGTCAAGCTGGGACAGAAGCTCTGCACGAAGGACGGCTACATCGAATATCCCCGTCAGGAATTACCCGACGATGTCAAGTGGGGGCCGGAAAAGTGGAGCATCGACTACCGCGACAGGAACCGCATCAACTGCTACGATACCGGCACCTCGCCGTGCAAGACGGCCTGCCCAGCGCACATCGCGGTGCAGGGCTATCTGAAGCTTGCCGCGCAGGGCAAGTACCGCGAAGCCTTGCAGCTCATCAAGCGTGAAAATCCGTTCCCCGCGGTCTGCGGCCGCATCTGCAACCGCCGCTGCGAGGATGCCTGCACGCGCGGTACGGTCGATCAGGCCGTTGCCATTGACGAGGTCAAGCGCTTCATCGCCCAGCAGGACCTGAACGCGGAAACGCGCTTTGTGCCCGAAAAGGTCATTCCGAAGGTCGACGGCGAATTTTCCGAGAAGATCGCCGTCATCGGCGGCGGCCCCGCGGGCCTGTCGTGCGCATACTACCTCGCTGAAAAGGGCTACCGCCCGACGGTGTTTGAAAGGGAAGCACGTCCCGGCGGCATGCTGATGAACGGCATTCCGAGCTTCCGCCTCGAAAAAGACGTGGTGGATGCCGAGATCGACATCTTGCGTGAACTCGGTGTCGAGTTCCGCTGCGGCGTGGAGGTCGGAAAAGACGTGACCATCGCGCAGCTGCGCGAGCAGGGCTATCAGAGCTTCTACGTGGCCGCCGGCCTCCAGTCTGGCGGCAAGCTGAACATCCCCGGCGGCGACGCGGACGGCGTCATGGCGGGTATCGACTTTATGCGGCAGGTCAACCTGCATGAAAAGAAGACGCTTTCCGGTAAGGTCGTCGTCATCGGCGGCGGCAACATCGGCGCGGACGTTGCGCGCACGGCGGTGCGCTGCGGCGCGGAGAGCGTTGACCTCTACTGCTTAGAGGCTTACGACGATATGCCGATGGGCGAGGAAGACCGCAGCGAGTGCGAGCGCGACGGCATCACCGTCCACGCCGGCTGGGGCCAGACCGAGATCGTGGTGGAGGACGGCAAGTGCGCGGGCATCAGGTTCCGCAAGTGCACGCGCATCAAGAACGACGAGGGCCGCTTCGCACCTGAGTTTGACGACAGTGTGAGCGAGCAGGCCGAGTGCACGACGGTTCTCTACTGCATCGGCCAGAAGGTCGACTGGCGCGAGCTGCTCACCGGCACCGCTGTTGAGTTCAACCCCAACGGCACGGTCAAGGCAGACCCCGTCACGTATCAGACGGCGGAAAAGGACATTTTCGTCGGCGGCGACGCCTATACGGGTCAGAAATTTGCCATCGACGCCATCGCCGCGGGCAAGGAGGGCGCGATCTCGCTGCATCGCTTTGTCCAGCGCGCAACGCTGACGATCGGCCGCAACCGCCGCCAGTTTATCGAGCTCGACAAGGAGAACGCTCTGATCCCCGTCAATTACGACACAACGCCGCGCCAGCGCATCGGCTATAACGAGGTGCTGCGCAGGACGTTTAGCGACGAGCGCGTCGCGTTCACCGAAGAGCAGATCAAAAAGGAGACCGCGCGCTGCCTTAGCTGCGGCGCGAGCATCGTCGACCCGAACAAGTGCATCGGCTGCGGCGTCTGCACGACGAAGTGCGCGTTCGACGCCATCCACCTGCACCGCGAGAGACCGGAGTGCAGCAAGATGTACGCCTGTGAGGACAAGATGAAGGCCATCCTGCCGTACATGATCAAGCGTGAGTTCAAGATCAAGCGTGCGGCGAGAAAGAGCAAGTAATGCACGAGCTGGGCATTGTCTTCCACGTCATCAAGAGCGTGGAAAAGATCGGAGAGGAAAACGGCCTGACGAATGTCGCGTCCGTGACGCTCGAGCTCGGCGAGGTGTCCGGTGCGATCCCGCACGAACTCGAAAGCTGCTGGAACTGGGCAGTCAAGAAGACCGAGCTTTTACCGGAGGCCGCGCTCAAGATCGAGACCATCCCCGCCGTTACGTACTGCGAGGGCTGCGGGTGCGACTATCCCACGGTGCAGTTTGGCCGCACCTGCCCGCACTGCGGCAGCGAAAAAACGTGGCTCAAGCAGGGCAGCGAGATCAACTTAAAGGAGATCGAGGCGATATGACAGAACCCTATAAGATCATCGAGGTGAAAGAGAGCGTCTTCGCCGACAACGACCGCGAGGCCGCACGCCTTCGCACGCAGCTCAAGCAGGACAGAACGTTTCTGCTGAACCTGATGTCCTCGCCGGGCAGCGGCAAGACGACGACGCTGCTGCGCACGCTTGAAGCGCTCAAGGATGAGCTGCGCATCGGCGTGATGGAGGCAGACATCGACTCCGACGTGGACGCGAAGACTATCGCGGACGCGGGCGTCAAGTCCATCCAGCTCCACACGGGCGGCATGTGCCACCTCGATGCAAGCATGACGGAGCAGGGCCTCAAGGAGATCGGCACGAAGGACTTGGATCTCGTCGTGCTCGAAAACGTCGGCAACCTCGTCTGCCCCGCGGAGTTCGACACGGGCGCGGTCAAAAACGCGATGATCCTCTCCGTGCCGGAGGGACACGACAAGCCGCTCAAGTACCCGCTCATCTTCACTGTGTGCGACGCGCTCATTATCAACAAGATCGACGTGCTGCCGTATTTCGACTTCGACATGGAAAAGGTCGTCGAATACGCGCACATGCGCAACCCGAAGCTCAAGATATTCCCCCTCTCCGCCAAAACCGGCGAGGGCGTGGACGCTTGGTGTAATTGGCTGCGCGAACAGGTGCGAGATTGGAACGAGTGAGAAAAGGGAAAGAGATGTACCGCAAGGTACATCTCTTTTTTTGTTATGCGTCCAGCCGAAAGACCGACGGATAAATTTGTCCGTCCCTGAATTCGAGTACGCCGTAGGTCGGGCGGCGGGGATCGCCGATCGAACCGGGATTCATCATCATCGGCCGCGACGCCGCGTCCACGAGCGGCACGTGCGTGTGGCCGAAGAGCAGAATGTCGGCGTTCATCTCGAGCGCGCGGTACTGCGCGCGGAGAAGTCCGGTCTTCACCCCTAACGTGTGCCCGTGCGCGATGAGCACGCGGTGATCGTCCAGAATCAGCACGCGCTCAAGCGCTTCAAAGCGCCCGAAGTCGCAGTTGCCGGGGACCTGCTCGAGCGGCAGGCGAGGGTAGAGCTGATGCAACTCCTCGACATCGCGCCAGCCGTCGCCAAGGTGAATGATGCCCTGCGGCTTTACGAGCTCTACCGCGCGCACCATGTTGTCGACATTGCCGTGCGAGTCGGATAGTACCAAGTATTTCATAGCGCTTACAGAAACTTGTCGAGCTCGCGCTCGACCTCATCCATCTTCTTGATCTGCGGCTTGTCGATGCGATAGCCGCCCTTGACGACCATGTCGAGCTCGCGCAGCGCGCTCAAATTCTGAAGAGGGTTGCCGGAGCAGACGATCAGGTCGGCCTGCTTGTCCGCCTCAATGCTGCCGGTCAGATCACCGATGCCCGCGAGCCGGGCATTGAGTTTCGTCGCGCTGTAGAGCGCGAACGCAGGCGTCACGCCGCAGTATTTGACGAAATAGTGCAGCTCGCGCCACATGTCGTAATGTGTGATGTACGGGCAGCCGACGTCCGTGCCGAGACCGACTGGCACGCCCGCGGCGAGGTTTGCCTTTGCGAGCGCGACGATGCCGTCGAAGACGATCTTGCCGTTTTCCTGCTGCTCATA
>OFMC01000547.1_pt1 | contig 38417 bp, 42 predicted proteins | sample 1541271 | NCBI WGS metagenome assembly OFMC01 (sample SAMN04209252, study PRJEB22552) | human gut metagenome | biome: gut; material: feces | host: Homo sapiens | place: USA: Oklahoma | reverse complement strand
TAGATGTCGCAAGCGACCGCCGCAGGTGCGAGAATGTGCCAAGGCACATTCTTTTTTACGCATGTTTCTCATAGTTACGCGAGTAGAAGTCTGGAAGATATGAATAATGTTTTTCTAAGCTTTAGTAAAAAGGCGGCATGGTTCCTCAAAGGATGGATGCCTGATGAAAGCTGTTAGCGGCACTTGGAATTTCAGTGGGCACCAGGCAACGCTGGCACATGGATGTGACAGCGAGGCGCAACCTGAACATGGATGTGAATTTGCGCCGGTTCCCGGGAAAAACAATATCTTAATTAAAATTCTTAGTGCCGCTTACAACTTTTATGTGGCATTCCTTTTTGAGGAACCATGACGCCGGGTTAATAATTTTAGAAAGAACATTTTTATAAAAGAAGGGAGTGACCCCGGAAACAATGTTAGAACAGGTACTTCAGATTTTCCCAGCAGAGCTTCGGAAAATGCTGCTTGCAAATAAAGATAAATTAAAGGAGACAGAGGAAATACGCATCCGTATAAACCAGCCGATGATTCTCTGGGATGGGAGAAAGGAATATTTTTTAGATAAGCTAAGTGGCAGATTAAGTGTGGAGGCGGAAGGAAGTTATTACATAAAGGAAAGTGATATTTCTGCGATGCTGACTTTTTTAAGCAGGTATTCCATTTATGCCTATGAAGAAGAGTTAAAGAGTGGATTCCTGACCTTGGAAGGTGGACACCGGGTAGGAGTAACCGGACAGATCCGGATGGAGGGAGAAAAGGTGGAACAGCTTGCTTATGTCGGATCATTGAATATAAGAATTGCACATCAGAAGATTGGATGTGCAAAGGATATTCTTCCCTTTATACGAACGGAACAGAGCGTGAGGAATACGCTTTTCGTATCTTCTGTTGGGATTGGAAAGACTACCCTGCTCCGGGACTGTATTCGCCTGATTTCCGGAGATGAGACAAGCAGAATACACTTTAAAGTAGGGGTGGTAGATGAACGTTCTGAGATAGCAGCCTGCTGCCGTGGAATACCGCAGAATAATCTTGGCATACGTACAGATGTGATAGACCGGTGTAAAAAGGCTGTGGGAATGCGGATGCTTCTTCGTTCCATGTCGCCGGATGTAATTGCAGTGGATGAACTTGGTTCCATGGAAGATTTTCAGGCAGTGGATGAAGTAATGCATTGTGGCTGCAGTATTCTTGGAACCATCCATGCAGCAGATATGTTGGAATTACAACAAAAGGAACAGCTTAGAAAATGGGTGGAACAAAAGATTTTTGAGCGGTATGTCATCTTAAAAAAGGATGATGAGGGAAGAAGACATTTTATGATTTATGATGGGACATGGGAAAAAATATGGTCCGATTGATAGGAGCAGTGCTGATACTTTTTGGAACAGTTGGAATTGGGTATGACAGAATGCGGCAGATAAAGCGTCATTATGAAGGGCTTTTAGACTGGCGGGAATGTATGCTCAAAATACAGGGAGATATGCAAAGCTTAAAGAAGCCGCTGCCGGATATTATTGCAGAATTGGGACATCATGCACCGGAAGTCTTTCAGTCCTTTTTTATGCAGGTTCATAAGGAACTGATGCAGTATGAAAATTGCAGCCCGGAAAGCTGCTGGAAGGAGGCATGGAAGTCATGGGAGAACCGGGAAATATTTACGAAAGAGGAAGGACAGCTGTTTTTGGAGTGCGGAAGGCTTTTGGAACAGGGAAGCGGAGGAATATTTGAAAAAGAGGCAGAGCTACTGATAGAGAGAATCAATATTTTGATTCAAAGGGAACAGACAGAGATGCGAGATAGGATAAAAGTCAGCATGTACCTGTGTGCTACCGCAGGAATATTTCTGGTGCTGATTCTGGTTTAATGGAGGAGAAGATGAGCGTAAACCTGATATTTAAAATTGCGGCAGTCGGTATTTTGGTGACGGTAATCAGCCAGGTGCTAAAGCACAGTGGGCGGGAAGAACATGCATTTTTAACCAGTCTGGCAGGACTTTTGATTGTGCTGTTCTGGATTGTTCCATACATATATGATTTGTTTGAAACGATGAAGTCACTATTTTCGTTGTAGAGGAGAAATATGGATATTATTCAGGTTGGATTACTGGGAATCACTGCGGTTTTCCTTGCTCTTTTTATCAAAAATTACAAAAGCGAATACAGCATTTTAATCAGCATTGTGGCATGTATTTGCATCTTTATCTTTCTGATAGGAAAATTGGAGCTTGTATTGTCTTACATCAATAGTGTGGTGGAGCTGATTCCTGTAGATGGAAGGTATCTTGCCATGATTTTAAAAATGATTGGAATTACTTATGTAGCAGAATTTGCAACAGATATCTGCAGAGAATCCGGGTATCAGGCGATTGCCGGACAAATTGAAATCTTTGCCAAGCTGTCGATTCTTTTAATCAGTATGCCGGTGCTGATGGGATTTATTGAAACGTTAGGGGCTTTTTTATGAAGAAACAACCATTAAAAAATGCGTTTAAGATGCCTGTAAGAACGGCAGGATGTTTCATTATATTTTTCATGTTCTGGCTCATGCCAGGAGGACTTGTACAGGCATCTTCCGTATCAGCAGCATCAGATAACAGCAGGACAGGGACGGATAAGGATTATACGGATGATTTTATGGAACAGCTGGATTTATCAGAGATTGAGCAGTATTTAAAGGAACAGGATGCTACAGAAGAGATTAGTTTCTATGAACTGATTAAAGAGCTGGCAACCGGAAACTTTTCCTGTGACGGGCAAAAGCTGACGCAGGCAGTGGGAAGGATTCTGTGGGGAGAATTGCAGGATAATAAGGCAATACTGGTAACCGTTCTTTTACTGGCAATCAGCTGTGCATTTCTTAAAAATTTCTCCGATATATTTCATAATACTTATATATCGGAGGTCTGCTTTTTCCTGATTTATATGGAGATGACAGTCCTGCTGCTGCAGTCCTATCAGATGATGAGTGATATTGTGGTAACGGCAATGAATCAGATTGTAGATTTTATGAATATGCTGATTCCGGTATTTGGCATGTCTCTGGCATTTTCCATGGCAAATTTTACAGCGGCAGGATTTTACCAGATTGCTTTTATCGTGGTTTATATTGTTCAGTGGGGAATGCTTGCCTGTCTGGTGCCAATGACGAAACTCTTTATCATGATGGAATTTATGAATTATATGATAGAAGGAGAGCGTTTTAGCAGAATGTGTGAACTGATGGAAGAAATTATCCGCTGGTGTTTAAAATGTGCGATTGCAGCAACCATTGGTCTGAATGTGGTACAGACCATGGTGGTTCCGGTCATTGACCGCTTGAAAATGAGCACCGTTACAAAGACACTTGGAATGATACCGGGAATGGGAAACATTACAGGAGCAGTCAGTGAACTGATGCTTGGAGCGGGTATGGTCATTAAGAACAGTGTCGGAACAGCCGGGGTATTGATTTTACTTTTGCTGGTGATGTTTCCACTATGCAAAATGTTTTTGCTGAGTCTTATGTATAAAGTGACAGCGGCGGTAACCGAACCGGTATCGGATAAGAGAATTGCAGGAAGCATGAATGGGATTTGTCTGGGTTGTCGGCTGCTTACAAGGATTTTGCTTACTTCGCTGGTACTTTTTCTGGTTACGATTGCTATGATTACTGCCATATCCGGGTTTCTTATGGGATAGAGAGAAGAAATGGAATAAGAAGAGAAAGAGGGAGAGGGAGCAATATAAAATGGATGCAATTTTAAACTGGATGAAGGGAATTCTGGTCCTTTTTCTGATTGGGCATGTGCTGCTGTATCTGGTGCAGAATAAAACTTATGAAAAATATGTGCATTTCTTTCTTAGGATTCTGATTCTGCTGGCGGTAATGGCACCCATTGCTTCTAGGTTAATTGATGAGGATACGCTGATACAGAATATGGAACAGGCACAGTTCTTTCAGGAACTTGAAAATGTACAAAATATAAATGCCATAAGCAGTGCGGAGACTGCAGATTATCGTTTGCAATATGAAGAAGCCTGCAGTGGACAGGTAGAGGATACGTTAAGACAAAAGGGCTATGCGGTGGCATACAGTAAGGTAACGTTAAATGAGGTTTATGAAATAGAACATATTACAATCGGTATGGAAAAGTCTGGGGATAACATTGAAAAAAATAGTTCTGTCCATGTTTCGGATATTGAAATACCGGCAATTGAGATAAAAGAAACAGAGGAGAAAAAGGAGCATACAAGTCAGGAGTATGCAGAATTAGAAAAATTTGTATGTGAAAATTATCTGGTTGATAAGGCGCAGATTCAGATAGAAGAGGTGAGATGATGAAAATGCAGGATTTTATGCAAAAGATAAAAGAAAAGAAACTAAAACGGTCAGATTGGCTGATTTTAGTCCTGGCAGGCATATTGATTCTGATTATCGCATTGCCCACAGATACAAAAGAAAAAAAACAGGCAGAGGAAGCAAAAGAAAATATTTCAAAGGAAAATAATACCATGGAGGCATCTAAGGATGAAATAGAGCGGAAATTAGAAGATATTTTAGAAAAAATCGACGGAGCCGGAGATGTAAAGGTGATGATTACTTATCAGGACAGTGGGACGCAGGTGGTGGAAAAGGATAAAAATACTTCTGAAAATTCTTTAGAGGAAAGTGACAGCACTGGTGGAGTAAGAAGCACAAAGGAACAGCAGCTACAGGAAAGTACGGTATATGAGGAAGCAGATGCCGGAAATACACCCTTTGTTTCTAAGGAGCTTCTTCCCAAAGTGGAGGGAATTTTAATTGTGGCATCCGGTGGTGATAACCAGAAGGTGAAACAGAATATTTCCGAGGCGGTTTTGGCATTATTTCAGGTAGAAGCACATAGAATAAAAATAGTAAAAATGAGCGGACTGGAGGACAGTAAATGAAGAAAGTATTTAAGAAAAATCAACTCATTATAACCGCATTGGCATTGATGATAGCAGTGGCTGGTTACTTAAGTTTTACCGACAAGAATGGCAAAGATGAAAAAGTGGCAATGGAGGCTTCTGCGGATACGGCAGATTTATCTTATGAGATATCGGCAGAGGATGACTTAGCGGAAGCAGATATTTTTACCGATACGGAAGATAACAGTAGTGAAGCTGTATCAGCGGCAGACGGTGTGGTTGAAGAGAGCCTTGAGAACCCGGGCGAAGCCGTCATGGCAAGCAGCAGCGTGGATTATGCGTCAGAAATGAAACTGGGCCGGGAACAGGTACGTTCTAAAAACAAAGAGACTTTGCTGGAAATTATCAATAATACAAATATAGATGAAGCTGCAAAGCAGGATGCCTTAAATCAGATGGTGGCAATGACGGATATTGCAGAACGGGAAAATGCAGCCGAGATGTTGTTAGAGGCAAAAGGATTTACGGATGTAGTTGTCAGCATTACTGATAATACAGCGGATGTGGTACTTGATATGGGAGAAGTAACAGATGCCAAACGTGCCCAAATAGAGGATATTGTAAAGAGAAAAGCCGGCATTGAGGCAGAAAATATCATTATCACACCAATTCAGAAAAATACTGCACAGGAGAATCCGGCAACAGAAACCACCGAAAATTCAGACACAACAGAACAGACAAATTAAGGGAAGCAGCCCCGCCCTTAGATACTTGAAAACGGGGCTGAAATTAGTATAATAATAGCATAAGAAAAAGAAACGACAGAACCATGAGAAGAGAGGGAATACCTATGAAGAGAGTATTTTTAATTGTATTAGACAGCGTTGGAATCGGAGAAATGCCGGATGCGGCAGAGTATCATGATGAAGGAAGCAATACCTTACTTGCAGCTTCACGAAGTCCATATTTTTCCATGCCAAATATGCGCTCACTGGGCTATTTTAATATTGACGGAGTCCACATTGGAGGAAAAGAAGCAAATCCGAAAGGTGCATTTGCCAGACTGACAGAGGTGTCCAAAGGAAAAGATACCACCATCGGACACTGGGAGATTGCAGGCGTGATATCCAGTCATCCACTGCCAACATTTCCAAATGGATTTCCACAGGAAATCATAGAAGAATTTGAGCAGAAAACCGGACGAGGGGTACTTTGCAACCGTCCATATTCCGGCACGGATGTTATCCGGGATTATGGAAAAGAGCATATGGAAACTGGAAAACTGATTGTATACACATCAGCAGATTCTGTTTTCCAGGTGGCAGCCCATGAAGAGGTAGTGCCGATTGAAGAACTGTACCGGGATTGCCAGATTGCAAGAAATATGCTGACTGGGAAAAACGGAGTGGGAAGAGTCATCGCAAGACCGTTTATCGGAGAACCGGGGAATTTTACCCGTACTGCAGGAAGACATGACTTTTCCTTAGAACCGCCGGCAGTTACCATGTTAGATCAGCTGACGGAAAGTGGGAAAACAGTGCTGTCTGTTGGAAAAATCATAGATATTTTTGCAGAACGCGGAATTACAGATTTTGTACGAACAAACGGAAATGATGATGGAATTGACAAAACATCAGCCTATATGGACAAAGATTTTACTGGATTATGTTTTACAAATTTGGTAGACTATGATATGTTGTATGGACATAGGAATGATGTAGATGGTTATGCAAAAGCACTGACACACTTTGATGAGCGGCTGCCGGAGCTTTTGGCAAAGTTACGGGAGGATGATATTTTAATGATTACAGCCGACCACGGATGTGATCCGAGTACACCTTCTACTGACCATTCCAGAGAGTATACACCACTTCTTATGTATGGAGCGCATATTACTCCGGGTAAGAACTATGGCACAAGAGGCAGCTTTGCAGACATTGCCGCAACCATATTATCTTACTTCGACATAAAGCAAAAATGTGCGGGTGAGCCGCTGGAATTATAGGAGGTCCTATTTTGGCTGATTTTAGAAAAGAGATAGAGAAACGAAGAACATTTGCGATTATTTCCCATCCGGATGCCGGTAAGACAACCCTGACAGAAAAATTTCTTCTGTATGGAGGAGCTATTAACCTGGCAGGTTCTGTAAAAGGAAAAGCAACTGCAAGACATGCAGTTTCCGACTGGATGGAAATAGAGAAGGAGAGAGGTATTTCCGTTACTTCTTCTGTATTGCAGTTTAATTATGGTGGATATTGCATCAATATTCTGGATACACCGGGACATCAGGACTTCTCGGAAGATACCTATCGTACCCTGATGGCTGCTGATTCTGCAGTTATGGTAATCGATGGTTCAAAAGGTGTAGAGGCACAGACCAGAAAACTGTTTAAAGTCTGTGTAATGCGTCACATTCCGATTTTTACATTTATCAATAAAATGGATCGTGATGCTAATGATACCTTTGATTTATTAGATGAAATCGAAAAAGAACTTGGCATTGCTACCTGTCCGGTTAACTGGCCGATTGGCTCCGGAAAGAATTTTAAGGGAGTTTATGACCGGAATACGAAAAAAGTCATGCTGTTCTCTGATACCTTGAAGGGAACCAAGGAAGGTGAAGAAAAAGATTTTGATATTAATGATCCGGCATTGACAACAGAAATCGGGCAGGAATACCGGGATAAATTGGATGAAGAAATTGAATTGTTAGATGGTGCAAGTGCAGAATTCGATATGGATCTGGTGTCCAGGGGAGAACTGTCACCGGTATTCTTTGGTTCTGCTTTAACGAACTTTGGTGTAGAAACTTTCTTAAAGCATTTCCTTTCCATGACTACATCACCGCTTCCGAGAAATTCGGACAAGGGGCTGATTGATCCGTTTGGTTCCGATTTCTCTGCTTTTGTCTTTAAAATCCAGGCAAATATGAATAAGAATCATCGTGACCGTATTGCATTTATGCGAATCTGTTCCGGAAAGTTTGAAGCCGGCATGGAAGTAAAACATATCCAGGGTGGAAAAGCAATCCGTCTTTCCCAGCCGCAGCAGTTGATGGCACAGGAGAGAAAGATTATAGAAGAAGCATATGCCGGAGATATTATCGGAGTCTTTGACCCGGGTATCTTTTCAATCGGTGATACTTTAACCACTGCGAAAGACAACTTCGAATTCGAAGGAATACCGACTTTTGCACCGGAGCATTTTGCAAGGGTACGTCAGGTAGATACCATGAAGAGAAAACAGTTCGTCAAAGGTGTCATGCAGATCGCACAGGAGGGCGCAATCCAGATTTTCCAGGAATATCAGGGTGGTATGGAAGAGATTATCGTAGGCGTAGTAGGTGTACTGCAGTTTGATGTATTAAAATACCGTCTGGAAAATGAATACAATGTGGAAATCCGCTTGGAGAAGCTTCCATATGAGCATATCCGCTGGATTGAAAATAAAGATATTGATATGGACAAGCTTACCGGAACTTCCGATATGAAGAAAATCCGTGACCTTAAGGGCAATCCATTGCTGTTATTTGTCAATGCATGGAGTGTCGGCATGACTCTTGACCGGAATGATGGTCTGGTATTATCGGAATTCGGTAAAAATTAAGCGGGTATAAACAAAATTAAGAAGAGACATACTTAAAAAAGAAAAAATAGAAACTTTTCTATAAAAGTAAAGGAGGATAACGAAATGGTAGTAAAGATTACAAATGACAATTTTGAAGAAGAAGTATTAAAGTCAGATAAACCGGTACTTTTGGATTTCTGGGCAGACTGGTGCGGTCCGTGTAAAATGATGTCTCCGGTTGTAGAAGAACTGGCGGATGAATTAGAGGGACAGGTAAAGGTTGGAAAAGTGAATGTGGATGAAGAAGCAGCACTGGCTTTAAAATATCAGATTATGAGCATTCCGACCCTGGTTGTAATGAAAAAAGGTGTTTTTGAGGGAAAGAGCATCGGTGTGCAGGATAAAGACGAAGTATTAAGGCTTTTAGCTTTATGATTGTAGCTGATAAGAAAATCCGGATGGTATATCTTAATATACTGTCCGGATTTTATCATACAATTTTTATAGATGCGTAATAAATGCCTGATTCATATTGCTATAAAAATATATCATTGCATATAAAAAAATATAGAAGTTATTTTTCAGCAAGTTTCTGTTCTAACTGACCGATGATGCGTCCTTTGTCCATCGGAGAAAGTTTATGGAAAAGCTGGAGCAGTAAATGTTCATCCGGGTCGGATGGGAAAGCATGATATTCTGATTCTTCTGCAATCTGAAGGTTGGAAGCCGGCTGGTATTCACCGGTCAGAAGATAGTATACATCAACATCTAAAAATTCACTTATTTTTACAATTTTATCAGAAGAAGGATTTGTACCCTTGGATTTCCAGCTGCTGATAGCAGCGGGAGAGATTCCGGTGTATTCCGATAATTCTTTTTGTGAAAGCTTCTTTTCCCGTAATAATGCAAAGATACGTTGGCTGATTGTCATAGTGTACTCCTTTATCAGGTATTAAATAATATTGTATAGAAAATAAAAAATAAAATACGCAAATATGAATTGACAAATTCATATTTATGAATTATAATGTAATTTGTGAAATTATTTTCATATTATACATCATTTTTTATATAAACACAAATGATAAAGAAGAAAAGGGGAGACTTTTATGGCAAAGACAAAACGGCAGATTACTCCAATGGGGAAAGAAATAAAGCGCAGGCTGGTAGAACTTGAGATGAGTCAGGAAGAACTTGCAACATCGGTTGGGTGCAGTCCGCAGTATATCAATCATATCATTTATGGAGAACGGTCTGGTGAGAAGTACTTAGAACAGATTTTCCTGATTCTTGGTATGAATGAATATCATGATTAAAAAGATGGAACGATTGCCAGAGGTTTCCATTGTTTATAGAAAATTAATTTGTAACCGGAATCTTATTATGTTAAGATAAGGATACCTTTCCATGAGAGACTTCAGAAAGAAGTCTTTTTTCTTTACATGAGAATTTTTACAGTCTATAAAATATTTGGCTATTCTGCCGGGTATACCCACTTTACAGAATGTATAGGGACAGAAAAAAATATTTTCTAAAAAATGCAGTTGACATTTGGAAGAAAGTATACTACTATAATATCAGAAAACGAACATAAGTTCGCATGAAGGAGAATTGACATGGCGAGAGATGTAAAAGATACGAGAAGAGACAGCAGTAAAGAAGATAAATTAAAGGCACTGGATGCTGCTATATCCCAGATTGAGAAGCAGTACGGAAAAGGTTCTGTTATGAAACTGGGGGATGAGAGCAACCGGATGAATGTGGAGACTGTTCCGACAGGAGCATTAAGTCTTGATATTGCTTTGGGATTAGGCGGACTTCCTAAGGGAAGAATTATTGAGATATATGGACCGGAGTCCAGTGGTAAGACGACCGTTGCCCTGCATGCAGTCGCTGAGGTACAGAAGCGTGGAGGAATTGCCGGATTTATTGATGCTGAACATGCATTAGACCCGGCATATGCGAAGAATATCGGAGTAGATATTGATAATCTTTATATTTCACAACCGGATAACGGAGAACAGGCACTTGAGATTACAGAGACTATGGTCAGATCCGGTGCAGTAGATATTGTAATCGTAGACTCTGTTGCAGCACTGGTGCCAAAGGCAGAGATTGATGGTGATATGGGAGATTCCCATGTGGGCTTACAGGCAAGACTAATGTCACAGGCACTTCGTAAGCTGACTGCAGCAATCAACCGTTCTAACTGTATTGTAATCTTTATTAACCAGTTGCGTGAAAAGGTTGGAGTTATGTTTGGTAATCCGGAGACAACAACCGGTGGCCGTGCATTGAAATTCTATTCTTCCGTACGTCTTGATGTACGTCGAATTGAATCCTTAAAACAGGGTGGAGAAATTGTCGGTAACCGTACCCGTATTAAAGTAGTGAAGAATAAAGTGGCACCGCCATTTAAAGAGGCCGAATTTGATATTATGTTCGGAGAAGGAATTTCAAAAGAAGGAGATATCCTTGATCTGGCTTCTGAACTTGGTATTGTAAATAAGTCCGGTGCATGGTATGCATATAATGGAGATAAGATTGGCCAGGGGCGTGAAAATGCCAAGACTTATCTGAAAGAGAATCCACAGGTCTGCCAGGAAATCGAAGAAAAAGTAAGAGCTCATTATGCAGTGGATAAGAGTGAAGAAGAAACAGAGACTCCAGCTGCAAACGGACCGGAAGTTCTTGATGCAGAGTAATGGACAGAATTGTTTCAGGGATAACAGAATATAAGAAAAACAAATATAAGGTGTGTATGGATGATGGTACACACCTTGTATTATATAAAGGTGAGGTGCACCGCTACAGATTACAGGAAGGGCAGACCGTAGACGAGGCACTGTATCAGGAACTCTTTTATGAAGTAGTAGGTAAGCGGGTGAAAAAACGGGCACTTGCACTTTTAGAGAAGATGGACCGGACAGAACAGGGGCTTTACCGGAAACTGGCTGAGAGTGAATATCCGGAAGAACTGATTCTTGATGCCATAGAGTATGTGAAGAAATATCATTATATTGATGACATGCGCTATGCAAGAAATTATATCAGTTACCGACAGGGCAGTAAGAGCCGCCGCCGGCTACAGCAGGAACTGATGCAGAAGGGAGTTCCCAAAGAAATTACAGAGCAGGCCTTAGAAGAAATCTATGAAAATAATGATACAGAAAAAATTGCTGAAATATTAAAAAAGAGACATTATAATCCGGAGCAGCCGGATGCAAAGGAAATGCAGAAACAGTATGGATATCTGATGCGGAGAGGATATAAAAGTGAAGACATTTTACGTGTAATGAAATGTCCGGACTACTTGACATAATATTAGAAAAAGTATAAAATTTATTTATTGTTATTTATGACAGATGAATGAATATTTATGTTATATGAACAATGAAAATTGAATAAAGGAGGTGCTCCTGTGCAGGCAGTAATTATAGCTGTTGTAATTACATTTATTGTCACATGTGCTATCACCTGGTTTGTTGCAAATGCATACCAGAAAAAGCAGACTGCTTCAAAGATTGGCAGTGCAGAAGATAAAGCCCGTGAGATAATAGATGAAGCTGTGAAGACCGCTGAGACGAAGAAGAGAGAATCTTTGCTTGAGATTAAAGAAGAGTCGATTCGTACGAAGAACGAATTGGACAAGGAAATCAAGGAAAGAAGAAACGAAATTCAGAGAAACGAGCGCAGAGTGGAACAGAAGGAATCCAATCTGGATAAGAAACTGGAAGCCATTGAGAAGCGCGAAGCAGGTTTTGCAGCAAAAGAAGAAGAGCTGAACAAACAGAAAGCTGAAATTACAAAGCTTCATGAAGAGCGTGTACGGGAACTAGAAAGAATCTCAGGACTTACCTCCGACCAGGCAAAAGAATATCTATTAAAAACTGTTGAAGAAGATGTAAAGCTTGATACTGCAAAATTAATCAAAGAGATGGAGCATCAGGCAAAAGAAGAAGCTGGAAAGAAAGCAAAAGAATATGTGGTTACTGCAATTCAGAAATGTGCTGCAGACCATGTGTCAGAGACAACCATCTCTGTAGTACAGCTTCCGAATGATGAGATGAAGGGAAGAATTATCGGACGTGAAGGAAGAAATATCCGTACGTTAGAAACACTGACTGGTGTAGATTTAATTATCGATGATACACCGGAAGCAGTTATCCTTTCCGGATTTGATCCAATACGAAGAGAAGTTGCTCGTATTGCATTAGAGAAATTGATTGTAGACGGACGAATTCATCCGGCTAGAATTGAAGAAATGGTAGAGAAAGCGCAAAAAGAAGTTGAAACCATGATTCGTGAAGAGGGTGAAGCTGCCACCTTAGAAGTAGGTGTGCATGGCATTCATCCGGAACTTGTGAAATTATTAGGCCGAATGAAATTCAGAACCAGTTATGGTCAGAATGCATTAAAGCATTCTATAGAAGTAGCACAGCTTTGTGGCTTACTTGCGGCTGAAGTTGGTGTAGACGTAAGATTGGCAAAACGTGCAGGACTCCTGCATGATATTGGTAAATCAGTAGACCACGAAGTAGAAGGCTCACATATTCAGATTGGTGTGGATTTATGTAGAAAATACAAAGAATCTCCGCTTATTATCAACGCGGTAGAGGCACACCATGGCGACGTAGAGCCAGAGTCATTGATTGCTTGTCTGGTACAGGCAGCCGATACAATTAGCGCAGCAAGACCAGGTGCAAGACGCGAGACAATGGAAACATATTCCAACAGATTAAAGCAGTTAGAAGATATTACAAATGAATTTAAAGGTGTAGATAAATCTTTTGCAATTCAGGCGGGTAGAGAGATTCGTGTAATGGTAGTTCCTGAACAGATAAGTGATGCTGAAATGGTATTGCTTGCCCGTGATATTTCAAAGCAGATTGAATCTGAATTAGAATATCCAGGTCAGATTAAGGTAAACGTAATTCGTGAATCACGTGTAGTTGATTACGCAAAATAAGCAGTTCGGAAATAACGAAAGTCAAGAAAGTGTTGAATTTATCAAGGATTCAGCACTTTCTTTTTTTATTATATTTCCTATATTATACTGCGACATTCGATACTATCCGAAGTAATTGGTGTCAAATTGGTGCAAAAAATTTTTAAATTGGTGCAAAGATCAAACCTATTTTATTCATATCAGATGTTTAAAATTATATACATTTTTTAAATATGTGACATGTATAAAAGCGTAAAAAATAGGGTACACAGAAATTAATCTGTATACCCTATAATTTTATTTCTATTTCTACTTGTGGTACAACAATATAGTTATGTTTCATATTGGATTCAATTGCAAGCCATTTTAATATATCAATAAGACTTTTGGCATCATCCATTGTATTAAGTGTTACATCTGATAAATTTTTTGTTGTTCCATCATATACTTTATATTTCATTGTAGCACCTCACTTATATACAGTATAATAGAAAGGTACTTTTATTGCAATTATTTTCTTAACAAAACACAAATTTAACTGCCGTAAACACAAATTTGACAAAAACCAATCAGACTGTTGCTGGAAATTTAACCAAGACCAATCAAGCTATAGCAGCAAAACAAAATAAATTAAATTTAATCTCAAAATCCCAAGGAGATATAACTGTTGGAGCAGGTGCTAGCAGAGATTTCACTTTTGGCATATCCGTTCCTGCCGGTGCAACTATTGTGGCACAAATACCAATCCTTGTAACAAATGCAGTTGGTATAAGCGTTGGGCGTAATGTTAATAAAAATTTCACAGTAAGGTTATGGAATAGTAATTCTTCAGAAAAGAATGTGGGAGTAGCATATTACGTCATTTATTATGTTTAAGATAGCTCATTTTAATATCTTTAATTAGTCACTATGTGACCAATATACGTTTTATCAACATAGATATCTACTCGCATTACGGATGTATTCCAAACAAACTGCACTTGCGATTCGGACAGTGAAACGCATAATGGACTGGGATTACCATTGTATTTAGCAGTAGCATATGTTGCATACTTGGCTGTATTAGCAGTACCTGCACTATTGGCATAATTAACTGATTGACTGCCAATATTTGATGTGGTTATCGCCTTACTTAAATTTGTGTTTAGTTGGATAATTATTTTTTCTTAAACTGGTATATTTTCTTACCAAACACTTTATAGTAAGGTGGAATATCAATTAAATAATCAAATAATTTCCAATCAATATAATCAAGCATAGGAATAATTGCAGCTACAATAAACATCCAACAACCAATAAACATTAAATTTATTTGTGAATTCCAAAATGAGAATGGTAAATTTCTATAATCCCATATATGATAGTCATAATTAATTATATTACCGACAAATCCTTCCATCAATGTTGAATATGTAGTACAAACCATGATTTGTATTAGATAATCTGTCTCATATGTAAACACATTATTGAAAAACATAACAAATAGACCAATAAAACCTGCTAGAAAAAACATACTTAAATCGGTTCTTTGTCGGAATGCCATCTCTATAAGAAGATATAATCCTCCACAGAAAGAATATGCAAATATGCATTTACAGATAAATTTAAGGATTTTCTTAACTATTTTCATGATAATGCTCCTTATTCTGTTGCAATAAATGCTTTTGCAACAGATTGTTCATGCTCCATAATTGTATTATATGTATTCAAATATTCACCAGTTAAGTCCTGACCATATGCAATAGATTCAACTTCAGCCTTTTCCTTTAATGATTTTACATATAATTTTAATTGATTAGCATATGTAATATTATGAGCTTTATTCATTTTCTGAGTCATATAAATCTTTGTAATTTCTTCTACCGTATATAATTTACAAGAACCATTATCACAATGATATGATTGCTCCATATTTGTAGATTTTGCCATTTGTGCTATATCATCAATATTAGCTTGATCTTCAATTGTATAAGAAAAATGTTCTGTCTTACCATCTATCTCAACATCGACACCACTTGTAATCATCTTATTACAAATTGTATTTAATTCAGAAATTTTATTTGTTTTAATGTTTTCCAATGTTTCAATGATAGGTTCTGTTGGTTCTGGATTTTCAGGTGTAGGTTCAACATATTTATCCCCTGTAGAAAGGTAGTAAGCATTATCTGTTGATTCTACATATATAGTTTTATAATCACTATAATCTGCCATAATACTATCATTAAATTCATTAATTATTGAAAATCCATTTGTAATAATTTCGTTTGGAATAGCTTTTTCTGATTCAATTTTAATGACATCATCTTTAACCCGTGTCATTCTGACATTAAAGATAATATCATTTTTATTAAATTTTATTTTTTCCATTGATTTTTTATTCCTTTCTATATTTTTATGTACGACAAAAAGCCCTTATTATAAAGGGCTAGTTGTTTTTATATATGTGCTTATGCAGAATATTTCTGATAAGATGCTTTTACATTTGATTGATTAATGTAGCAATATACTTGAGTTGTTGACAACTCTGAATGTCCTAAAATACAAGCAACATCCTGTATAGGCATTCCTTTATCGAGAAGATTTGTAGCAAGTGTTCTTCTATATCTATGAGGATGAGCATTATCAACACCACTTTTATTGCCAAGTGTTTTAATAACGGCTTCAATACCATTTTTAGACAAACGTTCATATGGTGACTTTTCCGAAGCAAAAAGACAGTCATTTGTATCCGTTCTACTGTTTAAATAATCAATCAATCTCATTGATGCTATGTCTGTTAAATATACCGTTCTTTGCTTATTCCCTTTACCAAGAACAATTACTTCTTTTGTGTAAAAATTTATATCATCTCTATTTAATTTCACAACCTCTGAAACTCTGCAACCTGTAGCATATAAAAATTCTACAAGTGCTTTATCTCTTTTAGTAGTACAGGATTCTTGCATTTTTACCATATCAACATGAGAAAACGGTTTTTTTATTTCTTTTGTATATTTTATCTGTTTTAATGCAGCACATGGATTATTATTAATAATTCCTTCATTAAAACAAAAATTAAAGAAACTAGAAAAACACCTTCTCATACCATCCAATGTCCTATTGGATACCTTTCTACTTTGTTTGTAGAGTATAAGGTACATTCTTAAATCTGATGTTTCTATATTGTCTATAGGTTTGTTTATATAATGCAACATTGGTGTACAGATATTTTTGTAACGCTCTAATGTTCCGATAGATTTTCCTTCCATTTGTTTTGTCAAGATGTATCTCTTTAAGATTATATCGATAGAGCTTTCAACTGGTATTATCTCTGTAGATTTTGGACTTATATCAGAATCTTTAAAAGTAATATACAACACTTCTTTTAACTTTCTTAATTGCTCTACTGATAATTCTTCTGACATAAAATTTAATACTTCATCAAAACGATCTTCTCTGTAACTTTTCATAAATGTTCTACCTCCAAAAATAAAATAGGGAAATATTTCCAGTTAAATATTCTCTGTTTTAAATATGAAAATATAGAACATGCGTTCTTAACAAAACACAAATTTAACTGCCGTAAACACAAATTTAAACAATGCCACAAAGATAACAGCAAGTAGCACTGTCACATGGAGTTCTGATATTTATTTTGGTGCTTCGGGAAGGCAGCAAATTATAAAAAGTGGAAAAATTTGTTTCCTGCATTTATGCTTCGCCATAAAAACAACCGTTAATTCTGGTGGGGTTGTCTGTTTATTACCAAAAGGTTTTTTCCCAAAAGCGAATATTTTAAATTATGCGACAATTATATATTCAAAAGGTCAGGTTACAAGTGTCCCGATTGCATTTGACGTAAGAACTAATGGACAAATAATTTTAGGGACAACAATTGATGCATGTGCAGTTGAGTTAAATTGCGTTTATGAAACAGCTTGATTTACGTATGGTTTTTAGCCTTTAATGTAAAGAATTCTTACAAAAGGAGATTGCTTTATACTGCTAGTATTTTTATTGTCAAGCACAAGGCGAACTGTATTGAGTTTTGATATTTCAAACGTTCTAGCAAAAAGTCCAACAGTTCTTGTATCGACACCAAGTATACCAACTGCTACATAGCCATTTCGAGTATAACTGTTGTCTATTGTGTATTCGATTGCGTCAGAAGAGTTTCCTGCAATTGTAATGCTTGGAAGTACAGTTCTATCACCAACAACAATCTTTGTGTTTAGTTTAGTAACTTGTGACTGTAAATTATATCCACCAGCAGCCGATAAAGCATAGTTATCATTATTGGTGTTCAAGGAAGAAGTAATTCCATTAATTGCGCCAAGAGTAGTTTCTGCGTCACTTCCGTTATTAAATTCTACTTCTGATGCCTTTTGCCATTCGCTAAACAACTGATATCCGTTATCTGTTTTTATATATCTCTTAGCTTTAAAAATAGTAGATAAAATACTCATTTCATGTCCTCCTATTTAGAAAAAGGTTGTACCCAAAATACTTTCCCAACCATTTGTTCATCTGTTGGTTTTTCGAGAGAGTAAAAGGTATCCTGATCAGCAGTAAGATTGAGAACCCATACTGCAAGTTCCTGTGTTTTCTTTTTTAAAGAATTAAAAATAGAGGCTCTACCACCTCTATCAATGTTTGCGTTATTCAATTTTTCAACAGCAGATGAGAAGTTGCCAGAAGTTATATCCTCGTTATAAGACTTCAATACATCTATATCATCTGCCTGTAAATCACTGACTGGTATTCTAGTTGTATCTAATTCAGCCAATTTAATTCCTCCTTTTAATCCAATTGTCGTATCCAAGATGAACCAGTATCATAATCTAGTGTTGGTTCATCTTTTGATACAACTGTTCCTGATAATCGTTTTGTATATATTCCGATATTTTGTATTTCTTCAGCAAGTAAATTAAAATCAGCAGCGTTTACTTCATAATCATCCAGTTCAGGATGGTCGTTTCTTAATGCTTTTGCTTTATTTATTTTATTATTTTCTATGAGTGAATAGATTTGCATGACAATATCCTTTACAGAATCGTCAATGTCTTTTTTATCATTCATAGACAAAATTGAGTCTGGAAATAAACTTCCAGACTCTCTTGAATAAGTTATTGCCATATTAAATTCTCCTATTCGTATAATTGCAAGAACCGATACATTGTAATAGTGCTAGTACCGTCTGCAAAATTATCAGATTTTGATTTTACAACATAGGAATATGTTGTTTTCTCTTGTTGCTTTTTATAGTCTAATTTTACATTTACATCTAACCAAGGTAGCAGAAGAGTGGTAATAGTTACTGTATCATACATCGTAGTTGTAGATCTGTTGCTATATTTTGCATTCTGCATAGCAACTGATTCTGAAATAATATTATCATACTCATCACCCGACTTAGAATCTAAAACTTCTCCCATTCTTTGCACACAAAATGGTGAAAAATGTTCAACTCTAAAGACTATATTTTTCTGCTTTACGTTATAAACCTTAGAAAAATAAGCCTTTGTATAATATGAATCATTTTCATTATTAGTTAATACACATAACGCATGTGGCTGATATACACCAAGATAATACGCAACATATTTATCTTCAATTTTATATATTTCAACTACAGCAGTTTCGTCTTTTAACAGTTCTTTTGCATTTAATGGAGTAGTGGTATATTCGTAATAAATAGGAATTGCATCAAGAGAATTTATTTTAAGTTTTGCACCAGCAGAACAATTTGCAGTAGGTTTAAATGCTATCATATCATATTTTGAATAAGCTCCTACATTATCCAAAGTTAATGTATACATATTACTTATATAAGTTACTTTCTCTGCAAAATAATCTATATCATAATCTTTCCCAAATACTTCGGTTACATTTCTGATAGATTTAGTATCATAAGATACAGACTCTGCCGATGCACCAACCAAGATTTGTTGAATATAATCGTTATCTAACTCGGCTCTGTCTGAATCCAACGAAGGAATCATGTCAAAACAGAAATTATCATAAACATCAAAATACATTTGACAATTAGGATATAAATCTCTAATCTCAAATAACATATCGCTCATATAATTTCCGCTAGAGAATTCCAGGTCATACGGTATGACGTTCCACTCATCATGTAGTTTTCGATACTCAGCATAATCATCATTATTTTGTGGCATTCCATAAAACTCACCAATATCATCCACTATGTATTTATCTACATTAGTAGATGATTTTAACAAGTTTATAGTAGAACCACGCAAAGTCTGTTTCTTTCCGTCCACAATTTTCGGTATTTTAATTGTAGGAGCACCGCCAATTTGTCCGTTTCTTGTTCCGTCAAGTTCAGCCATTCTATCGGACAATTCCAATGTAATAGAATTAGTTGATTCATTATATATAGTGCTTGAAGACGTAATACAATATCTGCCATAAGGATAATATATATATTCGTCTGTTCTTTGATTAAAAATACCAACTTCGACTTCATAGTATAATCCAAGCCAATGTGAAATCTTTGCTTCTATATCATTAATAAAGTCATCTAATTTAATCGTACAACTTAATGTACGTCTTATATTGGAATCAGAATCTATATTACTAGAGCCAAGATCTGTAATACCGGTTAGTACGTCTATAATTTTTCTCTTATTATTAGTCACAGATATACGAATTCTATATGTTAAAGCATTTGTGTTTTGAAGAATCAGTTCTTTATCTAATTCTGTTATTCTATATTTCATATGTAACACCTACCATCTATTCGGTTCTACATCGGATAATGCAGACCAATATAAATCTTTTTCGCTATCAGAATCGCCAACTTCTGTAAAATCAAAACTGATTCTCTTAATATCAGGATGCCCACCATCAACAATAGAAGGAGTCCCTGTTATCTTAATAATCTTTACAACTCCGTTATCAAATTTTAAAATTTTAGGTTTTCTATTAGTAAGCCAGTTCATTATCTCTAACAGATAGTCCATTTGTTTCTTACCAATAAAAGGTTCACAATTTTCATCAAACTGCAAAAAAAGAGCAGTGATATTACCAGAACTATAATTAGTATCTGCATTATTTATAACTGCTGGATATTTACTGTTTAATAAAGTGAGTACACTATTTGGTGTATTTTGGGTGATGTCTGTAGAATCTAAATTGTAAGCAGTCTGATAGAAATGATCTTTATCTGCAATACAGATTCCCATAAACTTAGAAGTAGAAGAGAGTAATTCATAAGAATTTTCAGCACCATTAATCGTTGATATAATCATAAAATCATAATCTATATCCGACTTGGCATAATTATATTCTTTTAAAAAATTGAAATCCGATAGTTTTTTTATTGGAATAGTAAATATAGTAATCCAATCGGTTTTACCTTTTTCTCTTCTTTTAATAACAATAGTATCGGTATTTTTTAATGAAAACGCTGTATTACCACCTTCTAAATTTTCATCATAAGAAGCATTTACTCTTGTGTATTCATTCCATTCATCGTTAATGTTTGATATTGTATCTTCTGGATTTGTTGATACATATAAATGGTCGTATATTCCACTATTAAGAGATATTTTGTCCATTTCTTGTGTGGCAATAGGCTGTGGCAACATTGAATATTTTCCACTAAAAAAATCTAATCCTAAGAACATATAATGTCACCATCCTTTCTACGCATAATATGCTTTTAATGAAAAAATACCATTAATCCTATGAATCTCAAAATTGATTATAGAATCTTTTGTATGAGTTGCAGAACTGTCAGTAAGTTCTTTATATATTACATATATACTGTTGTCTTCGGTTGCTTTTAGTTTACAATAACGTATATTTGAAATTGACAATAATGATATATCTACTTTTGCTTCATCATACAATATATTGCAAAAACATGTATCATATATGTCTTTTGCTCTGATAATGATAGTATGGTCATTATCGACATGATTTATGTTATAAGTAACAACATTATCACTACTAATAATTGCTTCTCCGTTGACAATTTTATAATTATTATTCTTAACATCATAATCAATTGCAACAATATTTGCATCTATGAAGAACTGACCGTTCTTTGGTACGATATTTGCACTCATATTAGTTACAATTGTTTTGTATTTTACAACAATACCAATATATCCAGTATCTATTGTAAAACCATAAACAGTAGACCCAATTGCTCTAATATAATAGTTTGTTAAATTTTCTAAGCCATAATAAACATGATTAGAAAAATCATCATAATACATGTTAGAAGAGTATATATTTGCTTTGTTGTTGTCATATAATAGAAATTCAAGTTCTTTAATAGAATCTCCTTCGTTTTGTGTAAATGTAATTTCTGATTTTAAATTAGCAGTTGTTATCATTTCTCCATCAGTTATATCAGTGAAAACTAAAGAAGGAGTTGAGTGACAACTAAAATTCTGTGCTTCAGATAATGTACTTGTATTTCCATCTACATCAAACACCTGAACTTGAACAACATAAGTTGTATTGTTTATTAATGTATTAGCAGGAAGAGTGTGAGTTAATTTTAATCGTTCTTCGGTTTGGTCATAAACAATTGAATAATCATCATTCTTTCTAATTACGAGTCTGTTTTTTACCGCTTGTGTACCAGAGTAGGAAAATTCAAATTCAAACTCTTTTGTAGCATCAAATACATCTATTTTATTTATTGTAGGAGTGCTTAAAGCCATTTTATTTCATTCCTCCTTATTTAGTTCTTAATCCACAAATATGCATATTCCTTAATTCGCCAGATGGTATTTTAACCCATACCAATTGACCAATAGATAAATCACAAGGTAATGCATTTGGAATTGAATGTAAAATTCCCTCATATGGTATTTGATAATTTGAACCATCTTTACCATGTATTACAGCCGGGAATGTTTTATCTTCACGACATTTTTTACTATTGATTAGTATTTTTACCGATTCTAAAATATTATTGTTCATATTTTTCTCCCAAAATAAAAGAGCAGGTAGATTGTTAGTCTACTTACTCTTGAAGTAAATATAATATAGGGACCATTAAAAAAGCCTTATTTTTCAACGCTTTCAGCTATTTTAGCCACCCAAATCGGCTTATTTAGTGACCACCTCATTTTCGTCCAGTCTAAATGATTTTCTGAACGCTTTATCAAATTCTTCCCATGTATCAAATGCTCTCATCATATTAATTAATGATACTAAATGCTTGTCCAAATAATCAATTCCTGTTGTCTCTGTTAAAAATTGATGATGTTTATAACGTCTACGATGAATTTTTTCATCAACTGGATTTCGTCTTTGCAATTCTTCTAAAACTCCATCGGGCATTAAATCATATACAAGATAATTTGTAAGTTTGCCAACCAACGGAGTTCTAGCATTACCATTATAATCCCATCCTTTTAGTCTATATAATTCTTCATAAAATTCATTTGGAAAACGTCTTGTCCAAGGTAAGTATTCTTTTCTTACAAATTCTGCTAGTAATTTTTGTAATTCATCTTTCTTACGAATTTCCTGATAACCAGTTACCTCATCAATCAAAGCAACAATTCCAGTTTTCGCAAATGCAGACATAACAGCTAATAGCTTATCCGCTAACTCAGATTGTTTTTCCCATCCATCCCCATCAAAAACACCGTCATTTTTGGCAGATATATATGCCTTACATACATCAACAAATAAAGTCGCATCAAATGGAACAAATGCAACACGATACCCCTTTATTTTATATAGTTCATTATTATTTCCTTTTCTTACCCATTCTTTCAACTCATCGGAAAGATATGGTTGTAAATAATTAGCATTTAAATTTCTTAATAAAGCAACTGATCCACTTCCAGATAACCCCATTGCTCGTGCTGTTCCCCTTAATGACAAAAGGCGTTGACCATCCTCTGTTACATAGCAATCAATATCAATATTATTATCAATATTCCATTTACCATAACTAATTACTTTAATATTATCATTCACTATTAAGTCATTCCCCATTATATAGTACCTCCATCATTATTTAATATTACCATTATATACCAATAATTGACAGAATACCATATATTCAGACAATTTACTGCACTCATATTTCAGAGTGCAGTTAGAAAACTAACGTCTATTCGCAAACTGGTAAGCGTCAAGTTTAAGTCTATTTAATTCTCTTGTCAGATTTTCATAACCAGAGTTATTAGTAACATTAGGTAATGTTATATTTACACTCTGAGTAACCATAACAGGAGTATTGTTAGTCTTTAGACTAGACAGCATCTTCGTATAATCAGGTGTTGTATACAAAGTAGCGGCAGTTGGAATAGCTCTTAATGCTTCACCAAGATTCTTGATTTGTTCTTGATTCATAACAGCTTCGCCCTGTTTTAAAATTGCCGGTACTTCATATTTCTTAAGTCCATATTTCTGAACAAGATCAAAGTTGGAATCTTTCTTGCTAAAATCAACAAGACCATTTTCAAGACCATTATGATAGTATTTTACTAAAAATTTTCCGGCAGGACTTAAATGTTTCTTGATATAGTCGTCTGCCTCTGATTTGCTACCAAAACTTAGATTTGAATAATCTTCTTCTTTGTAAACATACCATTTTCCGTCTTTATACTTATAGACACCTTTACCATTAAAACTACTTATTTTACTTGATGCTTCTCCGCTTGTAGAATAACCACCTACAAGGTGTAATACATGATATGCCTGTTGATTTTGAATAGGAGTAGAACCTCCACCGCCTCCACCGCTACCTCCACTTTGGGCAGCTTGTGCGGCTTGGATTTGAGCTTGAGCACTTTGCCATGCAGCATCAGCTATAGCTTGCTGAATAGCAATATACTGATTACGGAAATTGTTTAAAACATCTAAACGTCCGTTTAAAATGTCTTGTTCCCAATTTGCACCAAGTAACTGTGCAGCATATTGACGATTCATCTGATTTTCATATTCAGAAGAAATAGAATTCCACTGGTCTTTCAACTGCTGATAAATCTCTTTCTTTTCTTCTAAAGATTTTATTTCTTTTTCATTATCAGTTATTTGAGATTGGATTCTTAAATAGTTATCTTTAAAACCGTTAATATCTTGAATACGATTTTGAAGAATTAAATTTTCATAATCCTTGCCCCAAAGTTGAATTGCAAGCATTTCGTTGGTATTCTTTTTGTATGCATCTGCAATTTCAGCCCATAAATCACGATATTTTTCTAGCTCTTCAATAGATTTGTCGAGAGCGTCTTGTTCATCTTCAAGTTTCTTAATGATTTCTTCATTTTCAATATCTTGAAGATTTTTTTGTGCATCACGAATGGTTTCTTTATCTGTATCATATATAAATTCTTTCCCATTAAAGATTTTTTTCGTGCGCTGTTCTTGAGCTTTTTTTAACGCATAAAGAGCTTGCTCTTTCCGATATTGTAAATCTAAAGCATCATTTTGGTCATTTAGAGCATCTATCTTATCTTGCAATAAATCCTTCTGCTCGTTGAGCTTGTCTATTTCTTTTTGATATACATCATCTACAACCGAAAGAATACTATCATAGTCATCCTTTTGCTGATTCAGTGCGTCATTCTTATCATTTAAAGAATCTATATCATCTTGAATTTTATCCATTGTATCATCAAGAAGAGAAGTGACAGCGGAGAGCGCAGCCTTGTAAATATCTAATTGTTGACTAAGACGTTCCTTTACATAATCAAAATATTCCTTTGCTGAAATTTTGCCTTGATGATACATATCGTCTAGCATTTTAGATACTTGATCTACATATTGCTGATAAGTTATTTTACCAGCATCAAGAGAAGCTTCCATATACTTCATATATGCTTCGATTTCTTCTTTAGCAGTGTCTGATGCTGATTTACCAGAACTCTTTGAGCCTGAACCAGAAGATTTTTTAGAAGAATTCGTTTTCCCAACAGAAATGCTATTTATTGATTGAGCAATTTTCTTATACTGGTTTACAATTGCAGTAGCTTTCTGATAATTATCACCTGTTAATTTAGATACACCAGGAATACTTTGAATAGAGCTACCGTATTCCCACCAACCTTTTGCAGCAACAGCAGCATTTTTACCTGCTGTAGTGGCAGCAGAATCTAAATTTGCAATAGCAGACTGTGCAATTGTAGATAATTGGCTTGTGTCATTTAATGACAGATTCTGAATATCATTACACATAGCATTATATAACTCAGCAGTAGCAGAATCTTTTAATGCTTGTTCATTATCTTCTAAAGCAGAAGTATTAATTGATATTCCATTTGCTGTGACAGTCATATACTGCAACAAATTGTTATCAGTTAAATCTTTTAATGTAGAAGCAGTAATCGCACCATATGTATTATATTCTTCTTGAGCAGACAAAAGTTTGTCATATCCAGATTGAAGAGAAGATAATTTATCTTCATAATCACTAAGAGCACTTGCGATAGGATCTGCATCAGCAGAGGATATTATTAAATCTCTTATAGATATAAGTTTATTTTTTACTTCGTCAATTGTATCTTCGTTATTTATAATTAGATTAAACGATTCAGTTAAATTATTCAGAAGATCTTTCTTCATATCATTAATCTGAGTTTTTGCATCGCTCACAGAATTTGTTACGATTCCAAAGTCTTGAGCAAGAGATAAGATTTGTTCCTGTCCAAAAGTTCCTTTGTCAATTGTCTTTAAAATCTTATCTAATGATTCTATTTGCGAAGTATATGAATTAATCTCATCGTTCAAAGACGTAGACGTAGCGTTTTCATCTTCATCAGTTGACGTATAATTTAAAGCGTCTTGTACTGTTGTTATAACAATTGGATTTTGGTTTGCTGTCTGTTGTGCATTACCAAGTGTTTCTTTTAAATCGTCAATTGTTGTATTTTTATCAAAATGAACAGTACCGTCTAATTTTAATAATTCTTCAAAATCAGCATCAGAAAAACCTGCTTTAGATAACTCTTCTTCAGATATACCAGTTTTCTCAGAAAGAGATTTAATATTAGAATCGGTGTTATAAATCGCATTTCCAATCTGTTCAACTTCTTTTGTATATATATCAACCCAATTTTGATAAAAATCAATATTATCTTGAATTTGTTCTCGGTCAGATTCTGAAAGAAGAGAATTACCATATCTATCCGTTGCATTTAAAGCTTCGTTGTCTTTTTGAATATACTCATTATATTTATTAATGAGTTCCTTGCGGTTATCATATCTTTGTTTTAAATCACCTTCAATGGATGTTATTTTTTCATTCTCTGATTCTAAATCATCGCTTAATTGTTTAACATAATAACTACCATCATCATGACCGCCTTTTCTTAAATCCTCAAGCTTATCAGTTATGTCTTTAGCATTAGTTAATGCCTGATTATATTCGTCAATATTAGAGTCGATAGTACCGTGCCAAAATCCCTCCATGACCTCATTTTTTCCAAAGTCATTTACAAGTTCAACCCATTTTTTATAACTATCTGAATCTTTATCAAATAAATCAGTAAAGCCACCACCCATTTGTTCCTGATATTGTTTTCTCTTTTCAATATCAAAAAGTTCTTCTTCATAAGAAATTCTGTCTTTTAAATAATTTAGACGTTCTTTTTCAGAAGAAGTGAGACTATCAGAATCTCTTGAATTTAATTTGTCATATTCTTCATTTAATTCTTTAAGTTTTGTTGTTATATCATCGACTTTTGCTTGAGATTCTTCGACAGTTACATTGAAATGATCCCATGCAGCACCAAGTAATTTTAAAGCTACAGTTATAGCAAGCATAATTCCCATATTTGCTGCAACGTTTTTTAATGAAGCAGAGAATTTAGAAGTGGAAGAGGAAGCTTGTTCCATATATTTATCAATATCTTCAATATTCTGTTTGCCACTATATACATCAGAAAAGAATTTAATTGCAATCTTGTCATTTTTATCAAATGATTTTGCACATTTTTCCCAACCACCAACTGATGACATATCTATATCTATAGATTTAGCCATTCTTGCAAGGTCTTTAAAATTATCTGTAATTTTTGGTGTATCAGACTTAATTTTATCTATTAATGTTGTTTTTATACCATTTTCGTCAAAGTTTACAACGTAATAATAACATGGTATTATATTAATATATACTTGGATATATATAAATATAGGAGGATAAATTATGAGTAATACACTTTTTTGCAATAAATGTGCGCAATCCGATTTATTCAATAAAGATACAACTAATAATGTAAAATTTTGTGCAGGATATCTTATTCCATTTGGAGAAAATATAACAAAATGTCCTTATTGTGGAAATGAAAAATTAAAAATTATTCCAGTTTCAAATGAAGATATAATTATTATGAGAGATATATCTAATTGTGATACTACTTTTCTCAAATCAATGATTGAACTTAAGCAAAAAGATCCAATTGAATATCAGCTTAAATTATCTCAATTCAAAGCTCAATTGGCTCAATTAGAAAGTAACAAAGAAGAATCAGATAAAGTACATTGTCCGAAATGTGGCTGTACCGATATTGGTGTTACAAATCGTGGATATTCGCTTATGTGGGGATTTATTGGTTCTGGTAAATCAATGAATGTTTGTAAGAAGTGTGGATATAAGTGGAAACCGTGATTTTGAAACATATGTTCAGTCTACCAAGATTTTCCAATAAGTGATAAAATAAGACATGACAGAATATGGTCGTGAGCACACTACGACCTCGTGTGTAGTTCTGTCATGTAACATATTAATTGTAACCATACCGAGAGTAAGAAAGGTAAGGCGAGTCACCTCTTGGAAAATCTAAAACTTCATAGCAGAATTCTCTGCATCAATTTCCAACTATTATGTAATTTATATTCTTACAGAAAGGAGGAATGCGATGTCAGAAATTCCCAACATCATTTTGGCACTTATTGGACAAACGCCTTGGTTTGTCATTGCGTATATCGTGTACAAGGTATATAGCAACAAACCAAAGCATACGTCTATAAGTATACCAGATAAAGTAACAATAACATCTGAAAGATAGAAACATCATCTTAGCCAATTGTCGATTTATCAGGAGAGTAGGAGAGTAGTATCATTAACGAGTCCGTGGTCTATCATAACTACGGACTCATCTATGTATATATTCTCTTTTTTTTAGAGGTTTGTATTAGACTTTTAAATCAGATGTCATTTCTAATACAATGCATGTACAGCCATCATTTTCATAGCATTGTTTGTCCACATTTAATATCTCCGTATCATCTAATCCATAATTTTTCTCAAATGAAATAGAAGATGAAAAGTCATTTACATTTAATGCGATAAGTTTTGTGTATTTCATTATGCTACCTCCAAATATCCATATTTACGAAGCAGCTTAGTTATGTAAGAGATTCCGTCAGGATAAATTCTTGTCTGCAAATGAGCAGTTCCATCAGGTGCAATAGCAGGAATAGCGGCGAATTTACCTTTGTTAGTTGGATTTTCATATGGAACATTGTCACCATTTTCATTCTTGAAAAGTAATCCAATATTTCTCATATAAGAAAAGAACTTATATTCACCAATTCCTATAAAATGTGCAATCTCATTTACAGAAAATGTTCCTTTTGTATCCATCAAGAGTTTCCAATCTTTTTCAGTTTCTTCCAATGATGCAATTCGTTTCTTCTGATTTGCTATAATTTCATCCTTGTGTTTAATTGTCTCATTTGCAATTTGGACAGCTCTTGCCAAGAATAATTCATTTGATTCTTCTTCTTTAATAGGAATGTAACCACCAGTCTTACGAATCTGTGGTAAAACCTCCTGTGTTACCCATAATCTAAATGGTTTTGCAATTGGTTTACGACTGCGAAGAACGAGAGTGTAAAATCCGCTTTCGCTTATGATATTTGTTTCTCCACCTTGTAAACCTAAGTTTAACTTAGCCTTTTCAAAATCCTCTAAACCATTTATTGCAACAGTTGGATTACTATGCTCTAAAATTTTACATACATCCGCTGCAACAAACCATGGTTCATTGTCAACAACAACTGTTCTAATAGTTCCAAAATTTTTGTTTACAAATTGCTGAATTTCATTCATCTAATTTCCTCCTTCTAAAATAAAACTTGTTTATAATAGGAGAAGTGTGCTATAATACTATATGTAAATATTTGAAGCGTATTACAGTACACTTCATAATAACCACCATTGAACCGGCAAGTTTATTTGGTGGTTATTTTTATTGATTATATTCTCGAAAAGTGATATAATCAATTCCATGAACATATAATAACACATCATTAAAATGAATACAACAATAAATTTTAAATTTTCAAAAAAAATTACAAATCATTTTTGGGGGTAATTATGTTAAATAATAAAGAATTATTTAATAATATAAAAACATTATGTGATGAAAAAGGAATTAAAATTACAAATCTTGAAAAAGAACTTGGATTTGGGGGTGGTATAATTAGTAGATGGGGTAATAATGCAGATCCATCGCTAAGTAAAATAGTAGACATTGCCGATTATTTTAATGTCACAATTGATGAATTAATAGGAAGAAACAGCAACAACGATAAAAAATGCAATGATGATGATTTAGTAATGTCAATTATTAAATTAACAGAAGATGAAACCCTTAAATGGGAAAAAATTGATGATTATAAGAAAGAAGAAATAAATGATAAATCGTATGAAGATTTATTTGATTTATATGACAAAGAGATAGAAATATATAAAGCAAAATATAGTGAATCATTTATTTTCTTAATTACTCAATATAACAGAATGTTTGGTAAGATAAGTGACCTTGTGGCAAAATTATTTTTACAACCAGATTATTTGTCTTATCCTGTATTACAAGAGTCGGATGAAAAAATAACCGATGACTTGTGGATAAATATAAGAAAGAAATTTTTGGGCATTCCTGATGAATGGAAGGCTGAAAAGGTCAAACAACAAATTATTGATAGTGGCAGCAATGCAATGCTGAATGATATCAATAATATAAAAACGGAATATGATTTCAATCTTATCAAAGGTGCTAATGATCCAGCAATTAAAGAAATTATAAATATGTTATCAGAACCGAAAGCATTTGATTCAGTAAAACAAATAAAAAGATTACTCAAGTATTTTGAAATAGCTGATAAAAAGAACCGTAATAGTAAAAAAATAATTTAATTACAGATAGGAGGTGAGTTTATGAGAGAAAATGATTTTATTATGCCAACAGATTTATGCTGGCAAACAGGAAATTTTACAGATGATTGTGAATGTGAATTCTGCGAACACAAAGAAGAGTGCAGTGGATATGAAAATGAAGACGATGAAGATTAGTAAAAGAGCAGGAGATTAGTCCTGCTCTTCTAGTAACAAAATAATTAAAAATTGCTGGTATATTCCGAAACGTCATTTTCTATATCAGTTCTCTCTACTAAACCACTTTCATATAATTGGTTTAAAACATCCAAAGTTAAATACTCATCAAAAATCCCATTTTCTTTTAATTTACTATATAGCTGAGATAGTTTAAAAGGTTTTTTCATGTTTAAAATTGTATTGCTAATTTGTTCTCTCAACACTACAGCGTCAATTTCTACAGTATTCATTTTTTACCTCCGATATAGAATATGTTAAAAAGTATATTAACAGTATAACAAATTATATTATAAAATTCAACATATTTGTTTTTATATTATTTTAAAACATTTATTAAACTTAATGTTAAATTTTTATATATCTGTTTTAAATTTACAGATACAGGAATTGCATTACTATCATATTTTGGTAAATAGTAAAAGTGAAATGGTGGTGTCAACGCTTCTTCAGCTAGAAAAGAATTCCTCTGTGATGATAAATTTTCTAACCTAAGAGGCTCTTTGTCAATACCTGTCAAAAACACAGGCGATTTAACTGTATCAAGACCGCAGCTAAATCTGGACGATCTAATAATACAATTTAATAAGTCGTTAGATGAATTCTGACAAAAATTATTATTAAAATATTCTTCAACATTTTGATAAAATGATTTTATGCTATCCTTAGTTATAAGAACGTATTTAATAATATAATTAAAGAAAAAACTCTTATTCTCTTTAATAAAATCACTATATTGTAACTTTTTACTTGATATTATAGATAATTTTCCGTCAGTCCAATGTTCTTTCATAAATGCTTCATAAAAAGACTTGTCTAATAATTGAAAATCACCAGATCTTTTAATCAAAGAAAAATAGTGTTTTCTTGTTGAAATTAATTCGTCAAATTGATTCCAACGAATATCAGCACCATGAGATTTAATTGACGAATAATCTTCATCATATAAAACAAAAAATTTATGCTTTAATAGTGTATCTAACCAGCTATCATCCATTTGAATTAATTGATATTCCAACCAAACAGTATTATTTTTTAACTCTTTTACCAATTTCCAAATAGAGCTAATTTCAAAAGGTAATATGTTTGGTAAATCTTCAATTGTATTCATATTTTGTAATTCTAACAGTCCAAGTTCACAAATTATTTTTTCTAAAATAATTTCATGTTTATGAACTCGATGATGATAGTTGATGTCAGAAAAAATACGATAACGCTTTCTTAACAATTCTTCTATCATAGATAAGTTTTTAGAAGAAGGACAGAATAAGAAATGCTTATAATCTTTTTCCTCTAAAGATTTTTGGATTAATGTATATCCATTAATAAATTGTTTATAATTAAAAATTGATTTATCCAATGCAGCACAATAATAATCCCTGCTACAATAATCCAATCTATCTGCATCAACAACACCAGAAATTATAAGGTGCATATCGGCAAAAATATTATTATCAATAAATTTAGAGCATAATATTCTTTTAGCAAAATCAAATGTTATTAAAAAGAAAAAATACATATGATTACTGGTCTGATCATTATCTAAATCATTAATAATGCATTCTTTTATGCTTTCAACTAATAGTTTTCCAAATTCCTCATGTATCGCATCATTACCACGAACAAACTGCCTCATTACGTCTAAAAACTCTTTTTTGACAGAATTATCTATTTCCCCATCATTCTCTGCACAAATATACAAATTTTTTAAAGCATTTTCTAACAAATGGCTATATGGTAAATGTCCCACATCGTGTAAAAGACCGGCAATTCTAATTGATTGAAAAGCTACAAGATATAGAAAAGCTTCTTTCTTTGATAAAAGTCCTGGCAGATAACTATTATAAAAGGAACTTTCAGGATAAGAGCTTTCATTTATAATCTGTTCACCTTTACAATTTTTCAATTCTTTTGGTAAATTATTTTGACTTAATGATTTACGCCAATTTGCAATTTCTTTTTCAATTTCTTTAAAAAATAAATCCAAGCAAGATTTTTCAGCATTGCAAATAGAGTTATAAAATATTTCTCCTGATAAGTACATAGTACCAATAGAATGCTCAAATCTTTTTACTTTATTCGATGGGAATGTTAAGAAAGCAAGAGAACTTTGAGAAATCCTCTGTAATCTATTAAAGATAGTTGTATTAATTATTTCACTTTCTATACCACTATAAACAATTGTCCCGTGTATTAAATCTAACATAGTATTACTAGACATCATATTAAGCAAAACGTAACCCTCCCAATACTGTTTTTACCATTATATACCAATAATCGACATAATACTATCAGAACATTTGTACTATATTAAAGATATTCATTTTTCATAATAACAAAGAGTAGTCGGTTGACTACTCTTTGTTTAACATTTCTTTCAATTCATCAAAACTTAATCCCTTTTCTTTGATTATCTCATCCAACTCAGAAAGTCTTGCTTGATGCATCTGTTCTTCAAGTTCTTTCTTTGCTTTTTTCATTTCTTTTAATGAATTCTCCATGTTTTCAATTTCAGTAGTTATCTTCGATAACTGTTCTTCTAATGTAAGATTTTTCTTTCCTCTTGCCATAATAGCATTCCTCCAATAAATAATATTCTATGTTATATAATAGAAGAATAGTACAGAATGTAAGAAAATGCAAGAAGAATAGTATTCCATAAATCGACAAAACTTACGTTTGGGATTTATGGAATTAACAAAATATGGTAATATTATACCAAGCATTATGCGATTGTATTACCACATTACAATTCGTTGTCACGGCAAGTGCTTGGTATTTATACCATGTGGGAGTGCCTGTGTAAGTGGCACTAGGATGAACATTTCAGCCCGTTCTGGGCAATACAAATTCCTGAAAAATGAAACATCTTACAGGAAAGGAGGGTAGAAGAGATTGTACATTATTGCAATTATAATATGTGCAATCATCGGATTACTTGCGGTGTATAGATATTTTAAATCACAAGATCACGCCATTGATCAGATCGCTAATCATCCAGAAATGTCCGATGATAAAGCAGATGCTATCGCAAGAATTTCGACTAAACAACATAAAATCTTTAAAAGGCTAGTTAATCATCATTCTCCAATGTATTAATATTCATCTCATTTAATTATTCTCTTTTTTAGAGGGCAGGTTATCATGACTGTCCTCTATTTTATTATTCTCTGTTTGTAAATAAAAAATATTTATATTGTTTCCAAGCCAATATAAATTTGTGTGATATGTACTAAGTAGGGCAATAGTATAATAATACTAAGTTCGTTTCCCTATTCGTTTCTCAGGGACTTTCTCCCAGGTTGCGGATCATGTATATTGCAATTGAATATAATTACGCCTATATTCAACCGTGTCTTGTCAGCCTCTCGCACGATATAACATTTTGAAATCACACTTTCAATTAACATTTATAACGTGTCGGAATTACCGTTTTCGTTTCACTAAGCACACACATTCCCTATTACTTCCATAATAAGTTGTTTTATTTCAATGTGTAGCACCCTATTTCTAGGCTACGGCTTCCTCCGATATTCGACATATTTAGGATATTTTAATCCAAGGACTAGCTTTCTCGATGAACGACTCAAATCGAAAGCACCTCTAGTCTGTTATATGGCATTATTATATAACATTATAAAGGTTGACTTGTAAACTATGACGAGTAACTTACGTTAATCCTAATCCTTTTGCACCAAGTATTCCAGATGCGGTTGTAGCAATTGTTCCAAATCCTCCCAAAGCAGATGTAATCTTATTAACAACTGTTAAAACGCCATTTAAACCTTTTACTGCTGTGGTCAGTTCGCTTGAATTTGCAATATTATTTATTGTAGATGTCCAAGTGTTAGAAAGTTTATTTAAAGAACCTTCTAAATTATTAGCACTTTTTTGAGATTCTTCAAATGCAGAACCATCACCTTCTGAATAATCTTGAAGCATCTTATTGTAATCAGACCATCCACTGAGCAGGGCGGCCAATTCATTTGCATGATACTTCTGACCAATATTTGTTAAAATCTCTGCTTTTAAAGGGTCTTTTGAATCAAGACTGTTAAATACTTTCTGTAAGTCTTCAAGAATCGCTATTGGAGAACGTAACTGTTCAATGCCATTTTTCATTTCTGTCATAGAAACATTGGCTTTCTTCAAAGTTTGAACGATTTTATCAGAGGAAGTATTTTGCAGATTAATAAGCAAGGACTTAATACCAGTACCAACTTCTTCGCCAGATTCTTTTGTTCTGGCAGAAATTGTACCAATCATTGCAGATAATTCGTTAATTTGAACACCAGTAGTAGACGCAGTTGAACCGGCTTTTGTAATTGCACTTGCCATTGTATCCATGTCTGTAGAATTAACGTTTGTAATCTGGTTCATGCCGTCTAATGCATCATTTAATTTTTTAACAGAGCCCTCGTAATCATATGCAGCATTCATGGCAAGGATATAACTATCTGCTGTTTCTCTGTTTAAATCACCAGCAGCTTGAGCAAGTATTGACAAATCTGCCATGTCATTTCCTTGCTGACCTTGAAAACCGCTTCGGTTCATTTCCTGTACACCGGTTAGCCAATCAGAAGCAGTACGACCATATTTACTTGCATGTGAATATGATTCTTTTCCTAGACTTTGTAATTGCTCCAAAGTCCTGTCAGAAGTTTTGCCAATTTCTGTAAGAATACTGTCCAAATCTTTTAATTCTTTAATAGCATCTTTAGTTTTGGTAACTCCAAACATAATGATAGAACTAACAGAAATCCATTGAGTAAAGGAATTTGCTGCTTGTGAAAATTGGTCTTTTAAGCTTTTGCCTAATTTGCCAAGAGTTCTCATCTCAGATTCTGTTTTCGCTAATGTTTGGTTTATTTGATTCCATCTTCCAAGAGTAACCCCACCATTTAACTCATTTAAATATAATTCTAACTGAGTTTTGGCTTCCTTGGTAATAGCCGTGTTTTTACTTAAAAAGTTTTGAATTCTAAGTAAAAGAGAAGTAATCTTTTCATCAGACACAGGTTGCTCAAATTTATCAAAAGATAACTTTGCTTGGTCTAATTGTGTTTTCACTCCCTTAATTTGATTTTGCCATATCTGAAAATTAGATACAAGTTCATTGCCAGAAGACGATTTCATATTAGAGAGAGTGGTACGAAGTTCTTTTACTTTATTCTCTGCTTCGTCTGCCGATAATCCAAATTTCTGGAATTGGGATTTTAGCTGGTCAATTTGTAATGAATAAGTGCCGTTATTTAGTGATTCTGCAATTGTCTTTACCTTACTTGCTGTTTTCTCGGCTTCGTTCCCAATTTGATTAATTGCTTTTAAAAGCTCTTTATCGCTAATTTTTATATCTGCATTATAAATTTTACTTAATTCAGATTCTAATTGCGGAACAATTTTTTTTATTTCAGCCATCATTGATGCTGTATCAAGTTGCGTAGTAAGATTAATATGATATTTATCAATTATCTTTTGAATTTTTGTAATATCGTTTCCACCAATACCATTTGAATCTAGCACAGCTTGAAGCAACACTTTAAAATTATTCATTATTTATATATTCTCCTTTCCATGCTTATTTTAAATACAAAAATAACGCTCACGAAAGGAGCGTTAGCATAATAGAAGAGTAGGTTACAATACCTATAATCCTCTTATTATTTTACTTGTATGCCTTGTTTTTCTAATTCTTCTTTTAATATGTTAATAGCATTATTTTCACAAAATTCTTGAAAATCACTCCAAAAGTGTCCATCACGATAAATTGAAGAATTACCATGGAAACCTGCATCAGCCATATATGCTTGGTCTTTACCAGTCCAATGACCTATTGAATCATCTTGTAATTTATAATTTGCCGGATATTGATAACTCATATATAAATCATCAAGTCCAATTTCAGCAGTATTATTATCTAACACTTTTGAAACTGCCGCATTATAAAAAGCATTAGTTCTTTTGTAATATTCTGGCTCAAATAAATCATAATAATCACTGTCTATATACTGTTGTAATATTCCTAAAAGTCTATTAGAAGCATTCTTAACAGCTTCATTAACAGCTTTTTGTATATATTTTTCTAATTCGACTACAGTTTTAAAAGTTTTAGTCATGCTTATTTACCAATTCTTTCGTTATTTGTTTCTTGAACTTCTTTATGAATAATTTCTGCTAATTTTTCCATGAATACATCTCTTAATTCATTGACAGGTGTATCCTTTAACACGAGATATAATTTTTTAATAAGTGCAATAACATCTTCCTTCTCATTCATAATTTCTTCAATAGAAGAGTAGAGTGCTAACTTAATTTTGTGTTCTTTAATTTTCATTTTAAAATATGTAATCATATTGATTTTTCCTTCCTTTTCTAATTAATTTTTCTATAAAATGTGTTTGTGTTATCAATTGACATTCCGCATATCAATGACTCAACTTCTCGAACCATTTCAGTACCACATTCTTTACACATATGTCCTGAACTTATATACTCAGCCATTGGCATTGATATTGTTTCTTTGTGGTTACAACTTGGACAGACAAATGGATAGGTCATTTATGTATTCTCCTTTATATTTACTGTTATTTCTGTACGAGGATTTTCTTTATCAACATGGCATCTAATAGTCAAACTATGTAAATGTTCTCTATCGTCATCAACTAAGAAACCAGATTCCACAAAACCATCATGTATAAATTTTGGAGAGAAGTTATCAGGATCGGTTCTTCTCTTAGTCGGATGATAAATATCGTATTCAATATCTACATTGTCCAAATGTTTATTTTCATATCCTAAATCTTTAATCCACCAGATAATAAATGCCTTCCATGATTGTTTTAAGGCGTTCATCTGTATCCTTGGTTTAATAGCCCAAATATTTATAGAAGGATGATAGGGATGCTCAATCTGTTTCTTTTTTGCTTTAGGATGCTGAGAAAAATAGTATTCATTGTACCTATTCACTACATCCATATTTAAAATTAGTTTTATATATTATCATTCCTTTCTGTTTAAGGGCGAGAGTGGTCTAGCCACACACTCTCCAAATAAAAAATGCCCTTACCATATAGCTAGACAATGGTAAAGACACTTTGATTGTGTTATAATAAATACACCTGTGGTAAATATAGGTAGATAAGGAATTACTGTAATGGAAACCGCTTGTTCAGTCGTTTCTGCTTGTGTTGCAGTCTTAGGACTTGTATATACAGTATACAGAGACAATAAAAAGAAATAATATAACCTATTATTTTACTTAGTACCACAGATGCGAGTATCTACTTGATAAGGTTGATATGATAGAACGGTAGAAGACCAGTCACCTTCTGCTACACGAAACTATAACAACAAAACCTATATTTACATAGTTCTTGAGGGACAGCCAAAACAAGTAGAGAAAGTATTTGCTTGACAGATTATATGCAAATGATATAATTATGTATAGAACAAGCAAATAAACCATTATATGTACATCTTTATCTTGAATTTTGCAATCTGACTAATTGCAAATGCTTATGTGTTTCAAGAGGAGACAACATGAGATGGCAATCAGAGAGTAGCACCGTATTTCTACGGTGCTATTTCTCTTTGCATAACAAAAGAGCAGCTTCCGAAGAAACCGCTCTTTCTTTTAAATGTTAAATTCTAAATGTGATAGGTCGTAATTCCCAATGTGCATTAGGATATTTACATATATTACTTATCA
>OFMC01000505.1_pt1 | contig 39961 bp, 39 predicted proteins | sample 1541271 | NCBI WGS metagenome assembly OFMC01 (sample SAMN04209252, study PRJEB22552) | human gut metagenome | biome: gut; material: feces | host: Homo sapiens | place: USA: Oklahoma | reverse complement strand
TCATAGCGCCTACGCCCAAGAAGATCAACGGAGGGAATACTTCGTGGTGAATACCATACATGATAACGGACATAACACCAGGTTCTTCGAAACCGTTTTTAGGAATGTTAGCAAGAATACAACCGAATGCGATCGGGGACAACAGCAAAGGCTCAAAACCTTTACCAATAGCCATATAAAGCAGAACCAGACCTACAACGATCATGATTAAGTGACCGCTGGTCAAAGCGGAGAAACCGGAGTCTGCCCATACGGAAGACAAAGCAACGAGAAATGCTTCCATTTAATATCCTCCCAATTTTCAATTTGTGGAAGGGGCTCTGCGAAAAGCCCCCTCCAAAGATCAAGGGTATTTAAGACTTACTGATATTGCGAACTATCGAGTAAGAATTAGAGAACGATCATAACGTCGCCAGTAGCAACAGTTTGACCTGCGGAAACGCGAACGTCGGAAACAGTGCCATCAGCCGGAGCCATGATTTCGTTTTGCATTTTCATAGCTTCCAGAATCAGCAGAACGTCGCCGGATTTAACAGCGTCGCCAGCTTTTACGTTAACGGACAGAACTTTGCCCGGCATAGGAGCGGAAACGGTGGTTGCACCAGCAGCAACCGGAGCAGCAGCTTTCGGAGCCGGAGCCGGAGCAGCTTTCGGAGCGGGAGCAGCAGCCGGAGCCGGAGCAGCTTTCGGAGCAGCTTTCGGAGCGGAAGCAACAACGCCTGCTTCTTCAACTTCAACTTCGTATGCGGTACCATTTACGGTGATAGTATACTTTTTCATGGATATAATCCTCCTTAAAATCTCGTTTTTTAATTAAAATTGCAAACTATATGCATTAGAAGCATTCTTTACGAACGCTAATAGCTTCAACACGACTGCTTACAGTCCATGCAGATTTAGCATCAATACGACGAACGCAAGCGATTTGGTCTGCGCTAACGCCGCAAGCTGCTACTGCTGCAGCGATAACAGCGATAATTTCGCTATCATCTTGAGCTGCTGCAACCGGAGCTGCAGCGGGAGCTGCTGCCGGTGTAGGAGCTACTGCCGGTTTAGCAACTTTTTTTTTAGTCGGATCGATAACTTGGAGTAAGTTCATCAATATTCCCAGAGCGATCAGTACGCCGAATACGATGGTCATATTGATTAAAGCAATCAACCAAGGATTAGTAGTAACAGGACCCATTTATTTCACCTCATCTTATCTTAAAATAGGTTGTTTAAGCACTAAGCAACTGCTTGTGAATTACAAAGGAATGTTGCCGTGGCGTTTTGCCGGACGGGTTTCGCGTTTGCTTTCCAGCATTTGCAGAGCGTTGATGATGGTGGGACGAGTATTTTTCGGTTCGATAACCATGTCAACCATGCCGCGCATTGCTGCTTGGTACGGAGTAGCGAAGTTGTCGATGTACTCTTTAGTCTTAGCTTCAACATCAGGATCTTTACGGAAGATGATGTTAGCAGCACCAGCAGGACCCATAACTGCGATTTCAGCGGTCGGCCATGCGATAACTTGGTCAGCGCCCAGATCTTGAGAGCACATTGCCAGGTAGGAACCGCCGTAAGCTTTACGGGTAACCAGAGTGATTTTAGGAACAGTTGCTTCAGAGTAAGCATACAGCATCTTAGCGCCGTGACGGATAATGCCGCCGTATTCTTGGTTGCAGCCAGGCAGGAAGCCAGGAACGTCAACCAGGTTCAGCAGAGGAATGCCGAAAGCGTCGCAGAAGCGGATGAAACGAGCGGATTTATCGGAAGCGTTGATATCCAGGCAGCCAGCCATAACTTTCGGTTGGTTAGCAATGATACCTACGGTTTGACCATCCATACGAGCGAAGCAAGTGATGATGTTGGTTGCCCAGTATTTTTGGTTTTCATAGAATTCGCCGTTATCTACGATAGATCTGATTACATCATACATATCGTAAGCTTGGTTGGAGTTGTCCGGCAGCAGAGTGTTCAGGCTGTCGTCGGTACGCATCGGATCATCACCAGTCTCTACGATCGGAGCACCTTCAACGTTGTTGGAAGGCAGGAAGGAGAGCAGGTAACGGATTTGTTGCAGGCAGTCTTCATCGTTTTCAGCAGCGAAGTGAGCAACACCGGAAGTGCTGTTGTGGGTCATAGCGCCACCCAGTTGTTCTTGGGTTACATCTTCACCGGTAACGGATTTAACTACTGCAGGGCCGGTAATGAACATTTTGGAAGTGTTCTTTACCATGTAGATGAAGTCGGTCAGTGCCGGGCTGTATACAGCGCCGCCAGCGGAAGGACCCATAATTGCAGAAATCTGAGGAACTACGCCGGAAGCAATGGTGTTCTCGAAGAAGATTTTACCATAGCCAGCCAGAGCGTCGATAGCTTCTTGGATACGAGCACCGCCGGAATCGTTCAGGCCAACCAGCGGAGCACCCATTTTCAGTGCCAGGCGTTGTACTTTAACGATTTTAGCAGCATGCATTTCGCCGAGGGAGCCACCTTCAACGGTGAAGTCCTGTGCGAATACATAAACCAGACGGCCATCGATGGTGCCGTAACCGGTGGTTACGCCTTCACCAGGCAGTTCTTTCTTTTCTTGACCGAAGTTGTAGCAACGATGACGTACAAAACGGTCGAGTTCTACGAAGGAACCTTCGTCGAGGAGAGCAGCGATTCTTTCACGAGCAGTCATTTTGCCGGATTCATGTTGTTTAGCAACACGTTTTTCGCCACCAGCAGCCAGAATTACTTCGGCTTTTTTGAGCATTTTCTCAATTTTTTCTTGAGTAGACAAATCTTACACCTCCATCATTATTGGGAGAACAAATTTATACACAGATGCTGAAGATATATCACTTGTATATCTTCAGCATTATGTAGCTTAAATTATGGGACCTTAAATCGCCCTGAATCTACGCAACTAATAAATTAGTCTTTGTAGGTTGCAGCCGGTTGGCACAGTTCGAGCAGCAGGCCAGCGGATTTCGGATGAACGAAAGCAATTTTCATTTGGCCAGCACCGTTACGAGGAGCTTTGTCAATCATGCGAACGCCAGCTTCGGTCAGGTCAGCGATAGCTGCTTTGATGTCGTCAACGCGCAGAGCCATATGTTGGATGCCAGGGCCGTTTTTAGCAATGTATTTGCCGATAGGACCATCGTTGTTTTCAGTGATATCAACAAGGAGCTCAATCAGGGTTTCGCCGCAGGGAACAAATACGGTAGCAACACCTTGTTCTTTAACTTCTTCAGTGCCGGTAGCTTTCAGGCCCAGTACCTCAGTGTAAATTTTTGCAGCTTCTTCCAAGGTACCAGCGCAAGCGATACCTACATGGTCAACACAAATAGTTTTGAATGCCATAATAAATTCCTCCTAAAATTGTTTTTTTTGGCGGTTTATTTTAAAACCTTGCCAACAATATCATCAACGACAGAGTACGGCTCAATCTCGCGGGACTGCATTTTTACAACTAAGTTGTCAAATTCATCCGTTTGAATGACGTTCTTGTCGATGTAGCGATTTACATGGTCATTAAGCATAGCGGTAACCTCGTTTTTAATACGAGCTTTACGGATATCGTTTAATTTACCACTCTCAATCAAATATGCCTTGTGAGCCTCAATAGAGTCCACAACAGCCTCTATACCTTCACCCTTGCTGGCAATGGTCCTGTTAATCGGAGGACGCCAGCCAACATGTTCGGGATTTAATTCGAGCATCATCTCAATCTCAATGTTGAGCTTGTCTGTACCTTCACGATCAGCTTTGTTAATCGTGAACAGGTCACCGATTTCAAGTATACCTGCTTTAATAGCCTGGATATCGTCGCCCATGCCAGGAATTACTACTACCATAGTAGTATCTGCGGTCTTAACAATGTCAACCTCAGATTGTCCTACGCCTACGGTTTCAACGATAATAACATCCATGCCGAAAGCATCCATTAATTTAACAGCGTCACCTGCTTTTTGGGACAGGCCGCCAAGACTGCCGCGTGTTGCCATAGAGCGTACGAAGATACCTTCGTCTGCGGTCAGATCCATCATTCTGATACGGTCGCCTAAGATAGCGCCGCCAGAATACGGGCTAGTGGGGTCAATTGCTACGATACCTACGGTCTTGCCGCGTTTACGGTATTCCTTAGCCAATTTATCAGTCAGAGTACTTTTACCAGCACCCGGAGGGCCGGTGATACCAATTACATAAGCATTACCAGTATGAGGATAAATCTCTGTCATAATTTTGACAGCATCATCGTATTCATTTTCAACAGCAGTGATTGCTTTAGATAATGCAAGACGAGAATGATTTAATAATTTATCTACTATTTCCATAATTCACACCGCCTTGTTTTTGGATAGTGAATATTTTATAAGGCAAGCCGGGACAAACCCGGCTTGCTTTAAGGGATAAAATTATTTAACGTTAGCGTTGATGAAATCAACAATTTTGCTGGTCGGGGTGCCCGGAGTGAATACTTCAGCAATGCCAGCAGCTTTCAGGCCAGGGATGTCAGCGTCAGGAATAACGCCGCCGCCGATAACCAGAACGTCGTTCAGGCCTTTTTCTTTCAGCAGTTCAACTACTTTCGGGAAAAGGGTGTTGTGAGCGCCGGACAGCAGGGACAGTGCAACAACGTTTACGTCGTCTTGCAGAGCAGCTTCAGCGATTTGTTCCGGGGTCAGACGGATACCGGTGTAGATAACTTCAAAACCAGCGTCGCGCAGAGCACGAGCTACAACTTTAGCACCGCGGTCATGGCCATCCAGACCCGGTTTAGCAACTAAAACTTTAACGTTTGCCATTATAGTTTACCTCCGTATATTGGTTGAGTTTACAAATTAGAGTGCAGTATGAGGTTGGTATTCACCGAATACTTGTCTCATAACGCCGCAGATTTCACCTTCGGTTGCATATGCACGAACTGCATCCAGGATGTAAGGCATCAGGTTTACATTTTCGTCTGCGCATGCAACTTTCAGAGCAGCCAGAGTTTCTTCTACTTTAGCGTTGTCACGGCGAGCTTTCAGAGCAGCAATCTTTTCAGCTTGCAGCTTGCCTACAGAACCGTCTACGCGCAGCAGGTTTTTCGGAGCTTCTTCTTCTTGGGTGAATTTGTTAACGCCAACGATGATACGGTCGCCTTTTTCGATTTCCATCTGCCATTTGTAAGCAGAGTCTTGGATTTCTTTTTGGATGTAGCCTTTAGCGATAGCTTCAGGAGCGCCACCGATTTCGTCAATTTTCTTAATGTAGTCCCAAGCTTCAGCTTCGATCTTATCGGTCAGAGCTTCTACATAGTAGGAGCCGCCCAACGGATCGATGGTGTCAGCCAGACCAGATTCGTAAGCAACGATTTGTTGAGTACGCAAAGCGATGGTTACAGACTCAGTGGTCGGCAGTGCCAAAGCTTCGTCTTTGGAGTTGGTGTGCAGGGATTGAGTACCACCCATTACAGCAGCAGCAGTTTGCAGAGCAACACGAACGATGTTGTTGTTCGGTTGTTGAGCGGTCAGCATGGAGCCAGCGGTTTGGGTATGTACACGCAGCATCATGGATTTAGCTTTCTTAGCGCCAAAACGCTCTTTCATAACTTTGGACCATACACGACGGGAAGCACGGAATTTAGCAACTTCTTCGAGTACGTTGTTATGAGCATTCCAGAAGAAGGACAGACGGCCTGCAAATGCGTCAACGTCCAGACCAGCTTTGATAGCAGCTTCTACATAAGCGATACCATCAGCAATGGTGAATGCGATTTCCTGAGAAGCGGTGGAACCAGCTTCACGGATATGGTAACCGGAAATGGAAATGGTGTTCCACAGCGGTACGTTCTTAGAGCAATATTCAAAAATGTTGGTGATCAAACGCATGGACGGTTTCGGCGGGAAAATGTAAGTGCCACGAGCAGCATACTCTTTCAGAATATCGTTCTGAATGGTACCACGCAGTTTGTCAGCGGAAACGCCTTGTTTCTCAGCTACTGCAATGTACATAGCCAGCAGTACGGAAGCAGGAGCGTTGATGGTCATAGAAGTGGATACTTTATCCAGGGAAATTTGGTCGAACAGGATTTCCATGTCAGCCAGGGAGTCGATAGCTACGCCTACTTTACCAACTTCGCCTTCAGCCATCGGATCGGTGGAATCATAACCGATCTGGGTCGGCAGGTCGAATGCGCAGGACAGGCCGGAACCACCGTTAGCCAGCAGGTAACGATAACGTTTGTTGGATTCTTCTGCGGTGGAGAAACCAGCGTACATACGCATGGTCCAGAAACGGCCACGATACATGGTCGGTTGAACACCACGGGTGTAAGGATATTCACCAGGGAAGCCCAGTTTAGTCATGTAGTCAAAGTTTTCACCAAGATCTACCGGGGTGTACAGTCTGTTAGGAACCAGGTTTGCGCGTTCAGGGAATTTTGCCAGTTTAGCTTCAACTTCAGCATGATATTTCTCTAAACCAGCTTTAATGTTTTCAAATGCCATTCTCAAATCCTCCTTAAAATATTTGTGTTTCATATTTCGGATTGGACGGTTCCGAAATGATGGTGAGAGTGTTCCGTCTATGACGGCTATATATGGCAAAGTCTAGGGTGAGACTTCGTCAACTGAATTTATTTGGCAATGCCTTGGGTGAGGCTTTGTCTGTATATACCTGCCGGTGGGAATCTCACCCACCGGCAAGCACATTACATAGTTTAACCTATTTTGCAAAACTTAACAAGGGGTTTCGCAAAGTTTTTTTAAATTATTTACCTTCAACCATGCCTTCCATGGAACCGGTTTCAGCAAACATTTTGTAGCAATCGAATGCTTCTGCCAGGATGTGCGGAGTTTGGCTGTTGCCGCAAGCTTCGCAAGCGCGTTTGAAGTAATCATACAGCCAAGGTTGATATTTCGGGTTAGCAATCTGATCAATGATGATCGGAGCTTTTTCTTTCGGGCTCAGGCCACGCAGGTCAGCAACGCCACGTTCGGAAACGATAACATCAACGTCCAGAGTAGCATGGTCGATATGGCTGCAGAACGGAACTACGGAAGAAATCTTGCCGCCTTTTGCCAGGGAGTTGGTGAAGAATACGGTCAGGTAGCCGTTACGAGCGAAGTCGCCGGAACCGCCAACGCCGTTCATCAGCTTGGTGCCGCAAACATGGGTGGAGTTTACGTTACCATAGATATCAACTTCAATAGCAGTGTTCATTGCAATTACGCCGATACGACGAGCAACTTCAGGGCTGTTGGAGATTTCTTGCGGACGGAGCAGCAAGTATTTTTTGTAGTGTTCTACGTTCTCGTAGAATTTCTTTTGGCACTCAGGAGACGGAGTCAGAGCGGTACCGGAAGCAACGCGGAGTTTACCAGCGTCGATCAGGTCGAACATACCATCTTGAATAACCTCAGTGTAAACGGTCAGGTCTTCGAAATCGGAGTTAACCAGACCATTGATAACTGCGTTAGCAACGGAACCTACGCCAGATTGCAACGGCAGCAGGTTTTTCGGCAGACGGCCTTCTTTAACTTCGTTTTTCAGGAAGTTAACGAGGTTAGCGCCCATATGTTTAGCGTCGTCGTCAATTTCGCCCAGCGGACGAACGATGTCAGGACGGTCGCAAGGAACTACTGCAACGATTTTTTCTACTTCGCAAGGAATGTAGGTGGTACCGATGCGGTCTTCCGGAGCGGTGATAGGAATCGGTTGACGATTCGGGGGATCCAGAGGAATATAGGAGTCATGCATGCCTTCCAGGCCTACCGGTTGAGTGGTGTTAACTTCAACGATAACCTTTTTAGCGCCAGCTACATAAGAGGAGCTGTTGCCCATGGAAGTGGTCGGGATCAGGCCTACTTTGCCATCGCCGAGGTCATTGATTTTGCAAACTTCAACGATTGCAACATCCGGACCGGTCGGGCGGCCAGCCATGAAGCCATAGCGAACCATTTGAGCCATGTGAGACAGATGAATATCAGCGTATTTTACTTTACCAGCGTTGATAGCTTTACGCATGGTGCCGTTGGTCTGGTAAGGCAGACGACGGTCAATGATGCCAGCTTCAACCATTGCTTGGTCGATTTCAGGACCAACAGATGCGCCAGTCCAAACGTTAACTTTGAAAGGAGTTTTTTTGCCCTTTTCAGCAAGAGCCAGAGGAACAGCTTTCGGATAGCCAGACGGGGTAAAACCGCTGACACCTAAATTGTCACCATCTTTTACGAATTCTGCAGCAGCTTCAGCGCTCATCACTTTGTCAGCTACTACGTCACAAATGCGATCTTTAATATCGATCATGTTTACCTTCCTCCTTTTAATTAGGACATTGAGTTTTTATAAGGGTATTACCCCTTTGCATATAACTTATCAGCAATACCTTGCGGCATTACGAATAAGATATTACCGTATATCAAGCTCTTCACAAATATTTCATACTTGACTATATAGTCATTTCGACATATAAGAGAAAACTCCTGCTTGTACTATAAATATTTTTTCAAAGGCTTCTTTACTATCTGCTACAATTATAACACATTTTCAGAAAAACTTCACTTTTTTCTGTCAAATTTTTCTTGTGTTTTACATAGCAGGCAAATTGCACTCAACGATATATATAATACCAATAAAATTGTAACACTGCAAGCTTTTTCTTTACAAATTTACAAAACCCCCCCTTCTTTTCAAGGAAAAAAAGGGGGATTTGTATTATCCAGATAGAACAATTAACGGTTTTGCGCGTGGTAATGTGTGTGCAATAGACTATGTGCCTTCTCGGAAAGAGGTTTACCTAACCAAGTATCATAAAGTGTTTTTATTTCTGGGTTTTCGTGCGATTTTCGTAATTCGCTTGTACGGTCGCAATTAAAAATAGCTTCACGGCGTTTTTGCCTGATAGAAGCATCCACCGGAACCGGCTGACCGCCGCCGCCGATGCAGCCGCCGGGGCAGGCCATAACCTCAATAAACTGATAATCCGCGGTACCTGCTTTAATGCGTTCCAGCATCATTTTAGCAGATTTAAGCGTATGTACTACGGCAACCTTCACGGATACACCTGCTACATCAATAACAGCCTCACGTGTCTGCTCCATGCCACGTACCTCATTATATTCAAGCTTCGGCAGCTCCTTGCCGGCAACAACCTCGGCCACAGTACGCAAAGCCGCTTCCATAACGCCGCCTGTAGTACCGAAGATAACTGCGGCACCAGTGCCGGTTCCCAGAGGCGAATCAAACTCAGCTTCTTCCAGCGCGTTAAAATCAATACCCGCTTCGCGGATCATGCGTCCCAGCTCGCGTGTAGTGATAACTACATCTACATCACGATAACCGCTGGCACACATTTCTTCGCGTGCAGCCTCCGCTTTTTTCGCAGTACAAGGCATTACGGACACACTGACGATTTTAGCCGGGTCAATGCCTGCACGTTCCGCAAAGTAGGTTTTGGCAACAGCACCGAACATCTGCTGCGGAGATTTGGCAGTAGAAAGATGCGGCAGCAGCTCAGGATATTTCAGCTCAATCATATTTACCCAGCCGGGGCTGCAGGAGGTAATCATCGGCAGCACGCCGCCATTCTGCAGACGCTGCAGGAACTCATGGCCTTCCTCCATAATAGTCAGATCGGCAGAGAAGTTGGTATCAAAAACCTTATCAAAGCCTAAATGACGCAATGCCGCTACCATTTTGCCGGTAACAACCTGACCTGCCGGAATGCCCAGCTCCTCGCCCAGGGCAACACGCACGGACGGAGCTGTCTGTACTACAACTACCTTTTCAGGATTGTTGATTGCATCCCAAACCTTGTCTGTATCATCCTTTTCCACGATAGCACCTGTCGGGCAGACATCGGCGCACTGGCCGCAGTAGGTGCAGGCACTGTTGAGCAAATCATGCTCAAAGGCTGTAGATACCATGGTGTTGAATCCACGACCGGCAAAGCTGTAAACGCTCATACCCTGCACATCACGGCAGACACGGATGCAGCGTCCGCAGAGAATGCATTTTTCCTGATCGCGTACCAAAGAAGGATTGCTGTTATCAATAGTACGCGCCCTTGTTTCGCCACCCTCGAAGCGCAGCTTACGCACGCCTAAGTCAGCAGCGATTTTCTGCAGCTCGCAGTCACCGTTCTTCTGACAGCACAGGCAGTCCTTCGGGTGATTAGTCAAAAGCAGCTCCAGCACTGTTTTACGTGCTTCGCGTACCTTGGAGGTATTAGTTTTTACTACCATACCCTCGCTTACAGGATATACGCAGGAGGCAACCAGAGTACGCGCACCGCTGGCCTCTACCATACACAGGCGGCAGGCACCCTCCGGACGCAGGTCCGGATGATAGCACAGCGTAGGAATATAAATACCCGCGCTGCGTGCAGCCTCCAGTACACTGGAGCCTGCCGGGGCCTGAATCTGTTTTCCATCTATTGTCAAATTAACCATCTGCATCATCAGTCCCCTCCTTATGCCTTGCTGATTGCCTTAAACGGGCACGCCGTCATGCAGGCACCGCATTTAATGCATTTATTCTGATCAATAACATGTTTTGTTTTCGGTGAACCGCTGATAGCCTGTACCGGGCACTGACGTGCACACAGACCGCAGCCGCGGCAGGCATCACTGATTTCGTAATGCAGCATCTTTTCACAAACACCTGCGGGACAGCGCTTTTCTTTGATATGCGCCTCATATTCATCTCTGAAATATTTCAGGGTACTCAAAACAGGATTAGGAGCAGTCTGTCCTAAGCCGCACAAAGCTGTTTCCTTGATATTCTTGGCCAGGTTTTCCAGCAGCTCGATATCGCCCTCACGTCCCTGGCCCTCCGTAATACGGGTAAGGATTTCCAGCATACGCTTCGTGCCTTCGCGGCAAGGAGTGCATTTGCCGCAGGATTCCGATTGCGTAAAGTTCAGGAAAAACTTGGCAACATCAACCATGCAGGTATCCTCATCCATAACAACCAGACCGCCGCTGCCCATCATAGCACCGGCAGCAATCAGGGAATCATAATCTACCGGCAAATCCAGCATGCTTTCAGGCAAGCAGCCGCCGGACGGGCCGCCGATCTGTACAGCCTTAAACTTTTTGCCGTTGGTAATACCGCCGCCGATATCATAGATAATCTCGCGCATGGTAATACCCATCGGCACCTCTGCCAGACCGGTATTATTGATTTTGCCGGTCAAAGCGAAAACCTTGGTGCCCTTGGATTTTTCGGTACCAAGCCGGCAGTACCAGTCTGCGCCGTTAACGATAATCTGCGCCACGTTAGCAAAAGTTTCTACGTTGTTGATGTTCGTCGGCTTGCCCCACAGGCCGCTGACCGCCGGGAAAGGCGGACGCGGGCGCGGCATACCGCGCTTGCCTTCGATAGAAGCCATCAAGGCAGTTTCTTCGCCGCAAACAAAGGCACCGGCACCCTCTTTAATATGAATAGTAAAACTGAAATCGCTTTCAAAAATATGCTCACCTAACAGGCCCATTTCTTCAGCCTGAGCAATGGCGGTACGCAAGCGTTTGATAGCCAGCGGATATTCCGCACGTACATAGATATAGCCTTCATCCGCACCCATAGCATAACCGCAGATAGCCATGCCTTCCAATACACGGTGCGGGTCGCCCTCCAATACGCTGCGATCCATAAATGCGCCCGGGTCGCCCTCGTCCGCATTACAGATAACATACTTTTTATCGCTCTCGGAGTTTTTGGCAAACTGCCATTTCATACCGGTCGGGAAGCCGCCGCCGCCACGACCGCGCAGGCCGGATTTTTTGACCTCGTCCACAACCTCCTGCGGAGTCATCTGCGTAACAGCCTTAGCCAATGCCTCATAACCGCCTACGGCGATATATTCTTCAATAGCTTCCGGATTGATAGCGCCGCAGTTAGCCAATACCAGGCGATGCTGCTTTTTGTAGAAGCCGATTTCAGAATAACGCGGAACCTGCTCCTGATTGATGGGTTCACGATAGAGCAGACGCTGTACGATGCGTCCTTTATATAAATGTTCTTCAACGATGGTTTTAACGTCCTCCGGCTTTACACTGCAATAGAAGGTGCCTTCCGGATAAACGATAACCAGCGGTCCGTGCTCGCAGAAGCCATGGCAGCCTGTTTCGACAACCATAACCTCATCCTGCAGGCCAAACTTTTGCAGCTCTCTGGCAAAAGTCAGTTGGATTTCCTTCGAGCCGTTAGCCTTACAGCCCGTACCGCCACACACTAAAACGTGAGCTCTTATATGCTGCATAATATTTTTCCTCCACCTGTTTTGTTTACAAGCTACGATACATCAGCTTCTCCAACAACTGTGTACCTGCCTGCGGCTTATTCCTGATCCAGCCTGCCTACGACAAGCTCTTCCACAATATGACCGTTTACCACATGCTCTGCGATAATTTTGGGCACGGCCTCCGGAGTTACCTTGCCATAAGTAATACGTGCTTCACCCGGACGCACTACGTCCACGAGCACCTCTTTTTCACACATACCGATGCAGCCCGTCTGCTGTACCTGCACGTCGAATAAATGGCGCTTGTTCAGCTCCTGCAGGATAGCGCTCATAACCTCGCGCGCACCGGCAGCGATACCGCAGGTACCCATGCCTACAATAATTTTAGTTCCGGAACTCTGACGCAGCTTGATATCTGCTTTCAGCTTATCTCTCAAAGCGTGTAAATCCGCTAAGCTCTTCATTCGTTTATACCTCCTTACCCTGCACCTGTGCCAGCTGCTCCTTTAAATAAGCACCTAGCCAGGCATATATTTCAGGATTGGCAAAGTCACACGCTTCGCCTAATATTTCTCTGACCTCCTGCGTTCTGAACACCAGCGAGCCGTTAGCGCCGTTATAGGCAAATTCCAGCTCCAGCTGCGGCGCCCCCGCCAACAGCACCTGCACACTGCTCACAATATCTCCCAGCGGCGGCCTGTCAATATTATCTGCCGCAAAATATGCAGTCAGCTCGGTTCCCTTTCCGGGCGCAGACTGCAGCTCCAGATGTCCGCCGCATTGCTGCGTAACCATATCGATAAAGGGAATTCCCATGCCTACCTTTCTGGTAGTACGGCTGGTAACAAATGGGTCACGCACCCGCTGCAGCATTTTGCTGTCCATGCCCTTGCCGTCATCGCGGACGCTGAAAACAAAGTACCCCTGTTCATTTTCGCTGATAGTAAGCCAGATGTGACGAGCACCGGCAGCCACAGAATTTTGGGCTATATCCAAGATGTGTAATGCCAGCTCCCGCATTTTATTTATACCTTGCCAAGATACCTGCCAGCTTGTCGGTGGTCAGGCGTCCATGCGTATCATCATTAATCTGCATAACCGGTGCCAAACCGCAGGCACCGATGCAGGCTACAGTTTCCAGAGTAAAACGCAGGTCATCGGTCGTATGTCCGGCCTTAATGCCCAGCTGCTTTTCCAAAGCCTGCAGAATTGTTTTGCCGCCACGCACATGGCAGGCAGTTCCCTGGCAGACGCGGATAACGTTGCGTCCGCGAGGATTAAGATGGAACAATGAATAAAAGGTTACAACGCCGTAAATTTCGGAAATAGGCGTACCTGTTTTATCGGCAATATACTCCAGTACATCCTTAGGCAAATAGTTGTACAGGTTCTGCACTTCCTGCAGAATAGGAATCAATGGTCCCTTAACATCTGCGTATTTTTCCAGAATGGCATCTATGCGCTGCTTTTCCGGATTATCGCCGCCGCAGCAGCTACATTTACGCTCAAGACGGTTTTCACTATTGTTCATACTACCCCTCCTCTAAAGGATTTTTTGTAAACTTACCAACTCAGTATACCATTTTACAAGCAAATGCACAATACTATTTATGTTATTTTCGCTATATAGTGTACTCTATTTGCGCTATTCTTTACAAAAATCTGAAAATTGTCCCGGCAGGACATTACGCATCCCTTTGCCTGCCAGCGCCAATCTCAGCTCTGCTATCGTTAATTCCTCCACCTGGAGTAAATTTTTCGGTCCCTGTACAAAATCATAAATATTATGTGCATCGGAATTCGTAATAAACGGCAGATAACCTGCCAAACGCTGCAGCTTCGACTGCAGCTTACGCTGCCAGCCTGCTGCAGAAATTTCGGCAGCAGCAAAGCCAAAGTCCGGCTCAATAAAGCCCAGCTGTCCCAAAATACTGTAGGAAGGACGGTCGATGTGAGCGGCAATGGTAAGGCCGCCCAAAGCTGCAACCTGCTGCACAACCTGCGCCGCTGTCAGCGACAGCGGTGCGTGCAGCAGACGCTGTTCCTCACGCACAAACTCGTCATCGGCATCTACTACATACTGAGCACCGAAACGTTCGACATCATTCAGCATACCGTTCATGTGCTCATCAACCAGCAGCTGCCATCTCTGCAGCTGCTCCAGCGTATCAAACAGCGCCACAATATGCGCCTCTTCACTGCTTTCCACTTCCATACCGGGAAATACCTTCACGCTGTAGCGCTGCGCTGCCTCCAACGCAGCCGGCACATTGGCACTGGCGTTATGATCGGTAATAGCAACAGCGCCAATGCCATACTCGGCGGCACGCATCACAATATGATGCGGAGTCATTTCTACCTCAGCGCAGGGCGAAAGCAGTGTATGTACATGTAAATCCGCCAGAACTGTCTGCATTGCTTAGTCCTTCTTGCCAACACCCAATGCGTACAGCTTGCCGATAACCTCAAAAGCAGGCTCCTCGGTTGCCACAACAACAACATCATTCAGATTTGCCTTATGCAGCGTATCCTCTGCTACCGGACCGTCGCCTGCTACGATAACTGCTGCAAAGCCTATCAGCGAAGCAACAGCAGCAACATTCTGATGTCCCTGCATCGTTACCCAAACCATACCGGGCTGGCCCTGGCCCATAGCATTACTCAGTAAATCGGAAGCATAACCGCCTTCTACCTCTGCATATAAAGCGTCCTCGCTTACATCCTTAGTCAGAAGCTTCAAATCGAGCTTCTCAATCATTTCTTTAACCTTCATCGTTGTCTGCCTCCGTTTTATTTATTTCTGCCGGCTCGTGATAAATAGGTATCTGCTTAGCCAGCTCCAGCATGCCCTGTGACAATTTATGTACACTGGCACGCAATTTAAAAATACAATCTATCTCGTGCGCCTTGCCCTGCACAATATCCTCCGCCAGTCCCTGACAGCTGGGTGCACCGCAGGCACCGCAGTCCAGACCGGGCAAGGAGCAGAGCACCTCTTCCATGCGCTCGAACTTTTTCATCGCTTCCATAATATCATCATCAAGCTGCATCATAGGACGCGCCACCAACTTCTTGCGATAGGCCTCAGAATGCGGGAAATTCTCCAGCACCATCGTGCGCGCCATGGCCTCACGCCTGTCTGCCGGCTCCTGCTCTCGCAGGCCTGCGATACGCCTGCGCAAATTGCATTCGGCCACGAACTTGTTTTCTGCTGCCAAAAGACCGCCCAGGCAACCTCCTTTGCAGGCACTGCACTCCACATAATCAAGCTGCGGCATTTTATTCATAGAAACCTGCTCCAGCAGGTCATACACATTATCAATGCCATGAATTGCCAGACCGTTGGTAATACCGGCGCTTTCAATTTCGCCGCCATAGGTTCCCCAGGCCATGCCATAGGAGGAACCGGTGCGCACATTCAGCTCATGCGTGCCGCCAAGATTCTTCAGCAGCAGTCCGTAAATCTCCGACAGGCTGAAGCTGCCGGTAAGCTCTGTATGATGCACATCTACTGACTGGCGGATATTAGTTTCCTTGGAAGGACAGGGCGAGATAAACCATACGCCTATCAGCTCCTTCGGCAGCTGCTTGCGCGCCGCTGCTTCACGCTTTACATAAATTGCAGCAGCCTCCACCGGCGGCAGCACAGGCACCACCTGCTTAATCAGCTCGGGGAACTTTACCTGAATCAGACGCATAACTGCGGGGCAGGTAGAAGAAATCAACGGCTTGCGTCCATTGCTGTTCTTTTTTACATATTCTTCTATTTCCAGGGCGATATACTCCGAAGCCAGTGAAACATCAAAAATTTCATCAAAGCCTATATTATGCAGACCATGCCAGATGCTTTCCAGCGAAATATTATCCGGGAACTGCGCATACAATGAAGGCGCAGGCAGCACAATATTATAAGCATAATCTGCCAATCCATCCAGCGTGTCGGTTTTTACGTTGAAGGCATGATAGGGACAGCCTGCAGCACAGGCACCGCAGTCAATGCAACGGTCCCCCAAAATCTCCGCCTTGCCGTTGCGCACGCGGATAGCCTCTGTCGGACACAGCTTGACGCAGGATACGCAGCCCTGACATTTCTTCCGCTGCAATTCCACCGAATGGAAATATGTTGTTGGTTGAGGAGCCATTGCGTATCACCTCGTTTCCTAAAATCTCTTATAAATCCTCGCTCTGGTGCTTGAACTTCATCGTGATGCAGGTTCCTTCACCCACCTTGGACTGAATATCAAACTTATCGGAGCACTTTACCATATTAGGCAGGCCCATGCCGGCGCCAAAGCCCATCTGACGCACATAATCAGGCGCAGTAGACCAGCCCTCCTGCAAGGCCTTGTTGATATCAGGGATGCCGGGTCCGTGGTCGGTTACCGTAATCACCGTAGCATCCGGGAAAACCTCGGCCGCTACATTGCCGCCGCCGGCGTGAATAATAACATTCATTTCTGCCTCATAGGTGCCGATGGCAATACGGCGCACAATATCTGCCGGAATTCCCAGGCGCTGCAGCATTTTTTTTATTTTAGAAGAAGCTTCGCCTGCGCGTTCAAAATCGCCGCCCACGCAGTCAAAGGCTAATTTTACTGATTTACTGTCTGTCATTTTGCTTACTCCTTTTTGCTGCAGCCACGGATACCTGCTCCGTAAAGAATGCCGCAGGCTTCAAATAAGGTATAATCGGTAGCCAGAACCGGCAGATTATTTTCCGCCGCTGCTGCCACAATATCAGCATCAGGCACCTTTCCACGCACAAATACCAGTGCGCTCAGCTCCGTCATATCGGCGGTGCGCACTACCTGCATATTAGTCAGTCCCGTGCACAGCAAGGTGTTGCGTTTGGTAAAGGCCAGAACATCGCTCATCATGTCACTGCCGCAGCAGGATTCAATTTGGCGGTGCATCAGCTCACTGCCGGTCAGAACCCTGGCCTGCAGCAGCTTTTGTACATTATACAAATCCATACACATAGCCCCTTCCTCCATTTATTACAGCTTTTATCTAAGCAAAATATCTGTTTTTTGCCAGACTTGATTACATTTATTGTACACTTTAATACGCAAGATGTAAATAAATAGTATAGCATAACTACGCAAAAAAGAAGACCGGTCCACAGGACCAGCCTTCAAACTTTATTTAGTGCTAACACGCTTTACTCTGCAATGCCTGCCAAAGCCTGCTGCAAATCTGCCAGCAAATCTTCCTTATCCTCCAGACCGCAGGACAGACGCACCAAGCCTGCAGGAATACCGGCCACCGCCAGCTGCTCATCCGTCATCTGACGATGCGTTGTAGTTGCCGGATTCAGGCAGCAGGTACGCGCGTCGGCAACATGCGTTTCAATTGCCGCCAGCTGCAAGCGCTTCATAAAGGCTTCCGCTGCCTTGCGTCCTCCCTTCAGGTTGAAGGAAACTACGCCACAGCCGCCGTTGCCCAGATATTTTTGCGCAAGAGCATAATATTTATTGGACTTCAGTCCGGGGTAATTGACATATTCAACCTGCGGCTGCTGCTCCAAAAATTCCGCTATAGCCTGAGCGTTTTCTACATGGCGCGGCATACGCACATGCAGGGATTCCAAACCGAGATTCAGAATAAACGCACTTTGCGGCGACTGCATAGCACCGAAATCACGCATCAGCTGCGCCGTTGCCTTAGTAATAAACGCGCCTTCCTTGCCAAACTTTTCGGCGTAGGTAATACCGTGATTAGATTCATCCGGTGCGCACAGACCGGGGAACTTGTCGGCATGCGCCAGCCAGTCGAACTTGCCACCGTCGATAATAACACCGCCCAGGCAGGCAGCATGACCATCCATATACTTAGTAGTAGAATGCGTTACAATGTCTGCGCCCCATTCCAGCGGGCGGCAGTTAATCGGTGTTGGGAAGGTGTTATCCACGATTAGAGGCACACCATGACGATGCGCAGCGTTGGCAAATTTTTCAATATCCAGCACCGTCAATGCGGGGTTAGCGATAATTTCGCCAAACACTGCCTTGGTGTTCTCCTGAAAAGCAGCGTCCAGCTCCTCGTCCGTAGCATCGGGAGAAACAAAGGTCGCTGTTACGCCCATCTTTGCCAGCGTTACGTCAATCAGATTATAGCTGCCGCCGTAAATCGAAGAAGAAGCAACAATATGGCTGCCCGCCTCGCAGATGTTGAACAGGGCAAAGAAGTTAGCTGCCTGTCCGGAAGAAGTGAGCATTGCCGCAGCACCGCCCTCCAGCTCCGCAATCTTAGCTGCTACGAAATCGCAGGTCGGGTTTTGCAAGCGGGAGTAAAAATAGCCTGTAGCCTCCAGGTCGAACAGCTTGCCCATCGCCTCGCTAGTATCATACTTAAAGGTTGTGGACTGGATAATAGGAATCTGGCGCGGTTCGCCGTTGCCGGGTTTGTAACCGCCTACTAAGCATTTTGTATTAATCTTAAAATCACTCATTTTCTATCGCTCCTTTAACAATTTATCATTATATTATTGGTTAGCAGGAATTGTGGCACCCATGCGCTGCAGCTGCAAAAGAATTTTGTTATATTCGCCTATAGCCTTATCCAACTTGTTACCGCTCGCCGGTGCCAGCTCGTGCAAGTCATACGGCGTATCCTGGTAAACGATGTTCAGCCAGTTCATATAGAACAGATGCGCGTAGCTGCGCCATTTAAACACAGGCTCCTGCGTTGTATCGCCATCTGGGAAGTAGAATTCCGGCAAATCAATCGGCAAATTCTTTTTCTTATCGCGGAAATATTCATTAGCCAAAGTATAGCGATCATATTCGAAATGGCCTAAAACGAAGATGCGGCGCAAATCCTTGGTAGCACAGATGTTGATACCGTTTTCTACCGAACGGGACAGCACCTGCAGCGCCTTACAGGCATCAATCGCATCATCATCAACTGCAGTATGACGTGACTGCGGAATAAAGTATCTGTCGTCAAAGCCACGCAGCAGCGGATGATTTTTCACCGTCAGCCCATAGGGGAAAATGCCAAACATCTTCGCCGGCAAAATCGTTTTGTTTACACCGTAATAATGGTACAAAGCAGCCTGCGCGCCCCAACAAAGTGTCATCGTAGAATAGCAGTGATATTCCGCCCAATCAAGATAAGCTTCGATTTCCTTCCAGTAATCTACAGCCTCAAAGGGAATAGTTTCTACCGGCGCTCCCGTCATTAAAAAGGCATCATAATAGCGGTCCTTAACATCGTCAAACTCCAGATAAGCACGGTCAAGATACGAATTATCGGTATGCGTAGTTTCACGGCTCACAGTACGGCAGAAGTCAACCTCTATCTGCAGCGGAGAGTTCCCCAAAAGACGTAGCAGCTGAATTTCCGTCGGCTTCTTTAACGGCATCAGGTTCAGCACGCACACCTTCAGCGGACGAATACGCTGCGTTGTCGCGCGCTGCTCTGTCATGGTAAAAATTCCTTCCTCCTGCAGTTGGCAGATAGCGGATAAATGGTCATTGATTTTAATCGGCATTGTTTGTTCCTCCTACATTTCCTAACTTAGATTTTCGACTTGCTACAGGAGGATAAGCAATAAAAAAGCTTCCGTTCCTGTAAAAATACAGGGACGAAAGCGTTGCTTCGTGATACCACCCTAATTCATCCATATGTTACCACACGGACCTCATCAAGTACGCAGGGATTGTTTACCCTTTAATACTCCAGCACTGTAACGGGTGCACCCGGACGGCCTAAATGCAAGCATCTCAGCCCATCGGCTCCAAGACCATCTTCAATGTCACCACCTACTCCCTCTTGCACCGTCACGAAGGCTCTCTTTGCCAGGCTCGTACATTTACTCTTCTCTTCATCGCCCATTATTAAGTTATGTGCATGATAATACAGTAATTCTTTGTAACTGTCAATAAAAAGTTGCATTTTTCGCGTAAAAAAAGAAGATGTCAGTGATTTTGTAAAGTAGGTTACAGAAATTTGGGTAAAATTGGTAATACCTATGGTATCCAAAACTTCCGAATGCTATGTGTACTGCTTTTTTGTTCAGTACCTTATGTTGTATTTTGCTGGAGCAAATATTATAATTAAAGGAGAAAAAACAGTATGCCGTTAATATCTTCTTTCTACGGTATGTACATCAATTCGCAACATTATAGCTGTCTTTTGGAAAATTGGCCTTTTTTACCAAAGACGTTAGCTGTCTTTTGGAAAATTGGCCTTTTTTACCAAAGACGTTTAGTGTCTTTTGGAAAATTGGCCTTTTTTACCAAAGATGAAGGAAATATGCCAAAAAGATAGATTAAATTTATAGCAGCCTGGACAGAAATTCACAAAGATGAACTGATAGCCAATTGGGAACTGGCTATTAACGAAGAACCCTTATACAAAATCGAACCATTGCGTTAAAATAAGTGACCACGATTATGAAAACGCCAATATGGGTAGTCACCAACGTACAACCACAAAAAGATTATACGCTGATCTTAGCCTTTGCCAGCGGTGCAAAGAAGCTTTTTGATGCTCGCCCACTTCTTGCCAAAGCAATCTACAAACCATTGAACAATCTCAGTTTTTTCCTGACAGCTAAGGCTGATTGTGGTTCCGTAGCTTGGAGCGATGAAATTGATATTGCACCGGAATATTTATACGAGTGCAGCCTTCCTTTGCAGGTCATTTAAGCTGCTACTTAATTTTGCTAATGTAATATTAGCATGGATGGACTTACAACTATGGATAATTTCAGCAAGCAAATTTATGAAGCTGGCATTAACGACGGCAGAGCTGAAGGTAAGGCTGAATACATAAAAAATCTTACGTCTACACTGAATGTCTCCATTGATCAAGCCATGGATATTTTAAAAACTCCACCCGAAGAACACTAGTACTTCAAGGATCTGTTAGCTAACGAGCTGTAGGCTCTTGCTACCAAAAAAGCGCCTGCCATCCGGCAAGCGCTTTTTCTGTTGCACTATTTTTTGCAATTGATGCTTACACTACGGTATTAGATTTTTTTCAAAGTAAAAAGTTATTATAATTCGATTTCAAACTTATAATTGTAATGACGTACACCACCCATTTCTAATTTATATCGCTCATCTCCACGCGATAAATCAAGTCCTCTAATCGATGTATGCTCCTGTAAATATTTTATACTTTCACCAATCATCAATTTTCCAGGAGCATAGGATCCATATTTGCTATCAATATCTACATAAGGAAAAACTATTTCATTGTAGTTTGTAGCAAAGCCTGTCATAAATGCTACTAATCGGTTATTTAAGAAGAAACAAAACGTATAATGTGAAGCCATATTTTGCATAGCCCATACTAGAGCGGAAAAATAGCGATGTTTAATATATGGAATAAAATCCATACGGCGATTTTTTCGTTCCGACTCACGTTTTGTATATATCTTCATAGCCTCAGACAATAACGCTTTATCTGTAAACGGTCCTTGGATAACCTTAAGACTCATATCAAGCTCATTCCTACGAACCTTGCTATATGCTTTATGTAGGTTAGAACGCGCGTTGCGTGATAAACCTTTTTCATATTCTTCATAATTATCATTGAAAAGAACTTTTACGCATACACGCTCTTCTTCTGCTTTTACCGGGAAAACAGCATATGCACCGGCTTCAGCCATACCTTTTAAAAAATTAAAAAGCTTTGAGCGTTCATTAATCATACGTAACTCCAACGTTTTGCCGGGAAACATGCTCTTCAATTCGGAAAAAGCATTCTCAAATTGCTTTGTCGTAATTGCTGCATCATATAACAAATCAAGATGGCCTGCTCCACTTATATTTTCTCCAAATAGACAAAGCTTATTTTTCTTCAAATATAACGGGAACAACACCAAAGTCTTTTTCTCTTCTTCATATACGCAAAAAAAGTTCTTTTGAAACATAGAAGATGGCTTTACTTTCATATACTTGTATATCTGCTCATTATATTCCCATGAAGAATACGGAAATAAGTAGGGATTATCCGCATACAATTTTTGCCAAATTTGCTTCAAAGCAGGACTATCCCACTTATACATAGTCAACATATCTCATTCACTCCTAAACAAAACTTTTACAAGGTATGGCTAAATGCCAGTTTATTTCTCTTTTAAAGCTTTTTGAAGCCTTTATAAGCATAAAATACACCGATAATAATCAAATACTGCTTATATTGTAGCATTATGCAAGCTTTAAGTAAATCAAAGTATCAAAATTCTTCTTGTACCTTATAGATTTTCAATAGTATTCTTACATAATTGCATAACGTTAACAATACTCAAGCATTTCGACAAATCTAAGCACATCTATATTAGCATAGATCTTATGAAAATTGACTCACTAGTAGTTTTCTGCTATGATAAGTATGTTTCAAACTAAACGAATATTAGTCTGTAAAGGAGTCTTGATATTATGAGCTACATTGATACAACATATATTATAACCGCTGTCGTCTTTTACCTGTTTTCCTATATTTACTATCTTAAGATTTCACACGGATTAGGCAATAAAGCTACATATCTGCAACTGCGACGTTTTATTCCCTGTGCCATTTTATCGGTGCTGCCTGCTGCTTTAGCCGGCTTACCCTTAACCTCACCTTTATTCGTCATCCCAACGATTATAGCTATTCTTTGGATTGTTACATACCCAACTCTTTACTTCATCAGCAATCACAAGGTATCTTCTGACTTTGAATTTCACTTTGAAGCAGTCTTCGGTCTTTATTTCATCGCCTGGATTTCTTCTTTGGGAATTATCATGCAACAGATTAGCTGGCTTGCTATTCCTGCCACTATCCTTATTACTGTTGCAGAATTAATTATGCTTTCTATTCCTGTAGCACAACTAATTTACTATGGTCTTTACAAAGCCTGTATCAACGAAAACGGTATGGAAATGATTCAGGAAACTCACTACAATGAAATCATTGAATTCATTAAATCCATGCCTCTTGTGCTTAACATCGTTACTTTCCTTGGCAGCATTTGCGTCACAGCCGCAGCTCTCTTCGTAAATTATCAGGAAATGATAATCCAAAAGAATACCCCTATCGTTAATCTCGCAATAATCGCTGCTATAGCAATCTTTTTATCTACCTATCTTTGGAAGAAAAGGCATGGCGTTTTTATCCGCACAGCTATTGTAGAATTTTATTTGGATGTAAAAGAATATCTGGCAACTAATCTGCAATACAGCCAAAATATGCAGGAACGCATCAGTAAATTACAGGTTACGCCATTAAATAAAGACGATAAACCGCACACTATTCTTTTGGTTATCGGTGAATCGGAATCACGCGACTATATGAAAGCCTTCAATAAAGAGTACAAATACAACACTACTCCCTGGCTAGACAAAATGGTGCAAAGCAAGAACTTTATCCTTTTTCCTAACGCTTTCTCTATATACGCAAATACCGTTATCGCTGTTTCTAATGCACTTACAGAAATAAATCAGTATAATGACAAAAAGTTTTACGAATCATGCTCTGTTGTTGATATAGCACATGCAGCAGGCTATAAAGTCCATTGGTACAGCAATCAGGGACACCTCGGCTGTGCCGATACACCTGTTACTTTAATTGCCAATACCGCAGATGTTGCTAAATGGACTAAGCAGGAGCTTAACCAAGTTCAATATGACGAATCTCTTCTGCCTTACCTTGATGAATTGGATCCGGAGAAAAATAATTTCCTCATTGTACATTTGAAAGGTAATCATTTCAATTTCCTTAACCGCTTCCCTGAAAGCTTCACCAAGTTCGGCACTCCCGGTAAATATGACCTGGAAGTAAATTATGCAGATTCCATAGCCTATACTGATTATATTCTGGAGCAAATCTTTAACCACGCTAAGAATAAACTGAACCTGCAAGCTATGGTATACTTCTCCGATCATGCGACCGTACCGGATAAAAGACGCTCTCCAAACTTTGAAGGTCTGGCAAGCGTAAGGATTCCGTTCTTCACTTATTTTGCAGATGAGTATATCGCACAGCATAAGGAAGTATATGATACATTAAAGATGCATGAAAACTTTTATTGGACTAATGACTTAGCCTATGAGTTATTATGCAGTATATTGGATGTTAAATCTAATCGTTTTGACGAAGCTAACTCACTGGCATCTGAAAAATTTAAATATAAACGCGAAGATTTAAGAACTAATTGCGGCCAAACCAAGTTATAAGAAAAAAGAGGTCAGCTATGCTGGCCTCTTTTTTTATCTTTTTCCGTACATTTTCTCATAATAATTCTGATACTCGCCATGAATGATATCCTTCCACCACTTCCGGTTCTGCAAATACCACTTAATAGTTTTCTTAATGCCATCGGCAAACTTTGTCTCCGGCAGCCATCCCAGCTCATTATGAATCTTCGTCGGATCAATTGCGTAACGCATATCGTGACCTTTACGGTCAGTTACATGCGTAATCAAGCTCTCCGGCTTGCCAAGCTCTTTGCAAATCAGCTTTACGATATCAATATTGCGCATCTCGTTATGACCGCCGATATTATAAACCTCGCCTACTCTGCCTTTATGTATAATCAAGTCAATAGCCTTACAATGATCCTCAACATAAAGCCAATCACGCACATTCAAGCCTTCGCCATACACAGGCAACGGCTTATCTGCCAAAGCATTCGCAAGCATCAGCGGAATCAGCTTTTCCGGAAACTGATAAGGACCATAGTTATTGCTGCAGCGCGAAATTGATACCGGCAAGCCATATGTTCTGTGATAAGCCATAACGAGTAAATCTGCGCTTGCCTTGGAGCTGCTGTAGGGAGAACTTGGCCTGATTAAAGCGCCTTCGGAAAAAGGCTTGGCATCCGCAGAAAACATCAAATCACCGTATACTTCGTCTGTCGATATCTGATGGTAACGCCTGATGCCGTATTTACGGCAGGCATCCATCAAGGTTGCTGCACCAAGAATGTTCGTCTGCAAGAAAATTTCCGGATTTTCAATGCTGCGGTCTACATGTGATTCTGCAGCAAAGTTCACCACAATATCAGGATGCTCTTCCTCAAAAAGCTTGTCTAACGCTTCTCTATCGCAGATATCTGCCTGCACAAAGCGAAAGTTCGGCTTGTCCATCGCAGGCTTTAACGTAGAAAGATTGCCTGCATAGGTCAGCTTATCCAGACAAATGATGCGATAGTCAGGATGCTTTGCCAGCATATAAAATATAAAGTTGCTTCCGATAAATCCGGCACCGCCGGTGACGATAATGTTAATAAGAACGCCTCCAGTAGGAAAATATGGTTAGAAAATGTCGTTTATTCTCTTAATTTACATATATATTCCCCAGTATTTCCTCATATCCTTCTCTATATCCAAAAGCTTCCATCTTCTGAAACAGAACAATATCAGGTTTATATCTGTAAAGCATATACGCTATATCAATTTTTCCTTTTCCTTATGTAAATCACGTGAATGACTATACACTATCATATGTACATCCTGCAAAAGATATTTTTTAAACAACCCGAAAACGAATCACCTAAGACAAGAATAGTGCGACCATTATTTAATTTTTTTCTGAACTTTTATTGACGCTAACCACTAAAATAAGAAATCAATAGCAAATTACTCATCATCTAACATAATTCTCCGCATCCTTCAAAAAACTTATCGCTATCATAACTATAATGACACCTATAGGCAAGGCAGCAATTATGCTTACACTCTGCAAATTACTCATAGAGCTTTCTGCGAAAAGCAACGCTATCGGCAGCAATATCAGTAAAATACACCACATTAACTGAATTCCTTTGCTCGGCATCTCATCCTCGCCTAACTTATGATAGCTATAGCAGGAAGCCGTTAAAGCAATGGTATCAAATGATGTAGCATAAAACGCTATCATAGTAAATAAAACTACAAACATAATACCTTTTGCACAGGGTAAAGTATTAATGATTGCTACAATCATACTATATAAATCGCCACTACCGGCATACATAGCCATAAAATCGGCACTGCCCATAACTTGCATTCCCATAGAATAATTTCCCAAAACTATAAAGCTGATTAATGTAGAGCCTACACCAAAAACATAACCACCTAAAATAGTTTGTCGCACTGTTCTGCCACGTGAAATATTGCCTATAAAAAAAGGAGCTGCCACGCACCAAACCATCCAATAAGCCCAATAGTAAATAGTCCAGTTCTGAGGAAAATTGTTAGTTCTTAGCGGATCACTATACGTAGCTAACTCTATAAAGTTTTGTATCATTTTGCCGAAGGAAGAAAAACCTGTTTCGATAATATATCTCGTTTCTCCAGAGAAAAGTAAAACAAAGCCCAGTAAAGCAAAAAACATATAGAAGCAAGCTTTAGCCAAAAAACTTATACCTTTAAATCCATGTAATAATGAGTAAGTGTATACAAAGCATGTAATCAGAAGAATAATTATATTAATAGCTGTTCTGCTAAGCTCAACTGCAAATAAATTATCAATTATCGCAGCCATCAGAGGAGTAGCCACACTAAATGTTGTAGCTGTACCGGCCAACAAAGCAAAAACTGCCAGCAAATCAATCAGTCTGCCTATAAATCCGTCAGTATACTTACCTAATAAAGCTCTGCAGGCTTCAGAATATTTCTGGCGTTTTCTTTTTCTGACATGGAGCATAAACCCGAATGATACTGCCAAAACCAAATAGAACGCCCAGGGAATAAAACTCCAATGAAACAAAGGAAATACGCCTGCCCATTCCTGTATTGAGCCAAGCTCTTTTATATGAGGATCACTTGCATAAAGCACCCATTCAGAAAAGGAATAAAACAAAATATCCGCTGCTAAGCCACAAGTAAACATCATTGAGCCCCAGCTTAAAAATGAATACTTCGGCTTCTCTCCTTTATTTCCTAATACAATATCGCCATATTTAGAAGCAGCTAAATAAAGTGATAAAACAAAAATTCCCAAACCAATAATTAAATAGTAAACGCCAAATACATCACCAAAGAAATATCTAATCTTCCCTAAAAAAAGATTAGATTGCTCAGGCATAACAAAGAACAAAACGCATAAGAATAATATGATACTTAGCGGCAACAAAGTTATCAGCCAATCAATTTTTCCATTGGTAATTCGTCCCATCTAGTGCTCCTCCAAATATTTTCTGTAGTAGGGATCTAACGCAGCCAGTTCCCGCAAATTATCAATTTCCACAATATCTTCTTTAGATATCGGGTAAATACCAAGTTTATATTCCTCAGGATAGCAAAACATAGCCACATCATCCCAATAAATCTGACGGTTTTTGCGTTCTTCAAACTCTATTTCCAAATGTCTTTTTAATTTTTTACCATCATTTGCATTCCAACGAGAAACGCTATAAAGTTGCCACCCCTTTTTTCCACCGTTTCTGCTGCATGATGTTACAACACCATTTTCGACCGTTTGTAACCATTCATCAGTTTTTTCATCAGTCCATACACTACAGTAGCCGGAGTAATCAAAATCAGCAGAAAGAATTTCGGGATTATAAATTATCTGGTCTCCGTCCATTATGATTGCATTTTCTATATAGTCTCTTGCAACATATAAAGATGCAATATTATTACATTCAGCATAATAAGGATTATCTATGAGAACTAAGCCCGGATTATCTTTCTCCAGGCTCAAAAACTGCTCTTTCATATAACCAACAACTACATATATCTCAAAAATTCCATTCTTATGCAAAGCAGAAATAGCAGTATCAATCATTCTGGCACCATTCACTTTTATAAGTGGTTTAGGAGTTGTTAGTGTAACCGGACTCAATCTATTACCTAATCCGGCAGCCATTATAATCGCTCTTTCAATCTTTGACATCTTCCCACCTCATCAGTTAATTAAATTCATTTGGACGATATCAAAGAAATCTTTAGCATACTGATATTGCCTATAGGCATATTCACAAAACTTTACACCCAATTTTTCTTTATATTCGCACCAATTGCTCCACAGTAATCCACAAACGGCTATATAGCAGTAGATTTTTATTCTTATTTCTTTAGGACAATAACCGTCAAAATAAATATCAATTAAGCTATCCACCTGATCCTTATCATACAAAGAGTATATAGCAAACATCGCTATATCCACATGAGGATCCTGCATTGCTGCATACTCCCAATCAATAAGTTTAACGCTGCCATCGCTCAAAATAAGAAAATTATCCGGTACTGCGTCTATATGCGTTAAGCAATACTCTTCTTTATACTCATTTATATACTGCTGTAAAGAAAATACTCTACTCTTTGTTTCTGCATAATCACTATACCCGGAAGGCGTGCCTTGCCAAAGCGATTCATAAAATTCAATCTGAGCAAAAAGATCAAATTCATGCTCAACCTGCAATTTCATTTCATGAAATTCTCTCAATCGTTCCAAACAACATTTTACATCCATTTTATTATGAGCATCGCACACTCTGGCATTGCGATAAAATTCTGTTATTTTATAGCCATTTACAGGATTTATATACAAAACCCTGTCAGATAAATCTTTTCCGGCAATTGCACGATAAACAGAAGCCTCTTCCTTACGATTAATCAGTTTATCCGTTCCTTCACCGGGTATACGCATTATATATTTTTTACCACGGCATTGAAAATAAAAAGACCGATTAGTCATTCCCTTTTTTAAGACAAAAACATCTTTTATTTCCCCTTCATTTATAAGTAGGGTATCATTTATTATTTCTATGATTTCTGGAGTTAGTTTTTCTTTTACACACATCATATTAAGTAATATATTCTCACTTTTTTGTCTATATCGTTAAGTTAAACTTCTATCTTTCTAGCATGCCAACATCTATCTTCGGGTTTCGGTAAAGTCATATAATCACCATACATTTGAGACAATACTTTATCGTAGTCATTAGGTATGCAAAAGTTTTTACCCTCAAAACCAACGCCTCTTTGTAAAGGGAAAATAACATCTTTATCATAAAACTTCACATCAGAATTCTTAACCTCTAGCCCAATAAAACGTAAAGCATCATTTTTTCTAGTAGAAATAGCTGTTATAGAAAGAATCTTATCAATCGTACTATAAAGAATATAAGGTAATAACACTGCTAACTGTATAGCCATCCTCTTGAACGATCCTTTAGGATATTTTTTTCTACTACCTTTCCATTTCTCAACGACTTTTATTTTACCCCAAATTTTCATAATCAGGGGAGAGTAATAGTCCCATATAAAAACATCTACAAATATTCCTTGATGATATTTTTCATTTTCAGATTCCTCAAACTCTACCAATTTTGTATTAGCCAATCGTATTTTAGTCATACTTTTAGGATAATTAGGATCTAAATCCCTGTTTTGTAAAATCATATTATGAGGTAACTCAACAGATGCAACTCTCAAAAATTTTTCAAAATCAGCACGCATCATGCAGATATCGCAATCATCATCCCAAGGAATAAAGCCTTTATGCCTAACTGCACCCAACAAAGTGCCATAACCCAACCAATATTTTATATCGTGTTTCTCACAAATTCTATCAATTTCTACAAGAATTTCAACCATTTTCAATTGTGCTTTTCGCAATGTTTCAGCATCAACCATTTTTTCTACTCCTTTAATCATTTGTTTTGGTATATGGAAATGTATCTAAAAGTAATTTTGTAGACCATTTAAATTCGGGTCTTGTTGCAATTTAAGCTTTTTATTTTATACGAATTTATTGGTAGATTGTATAATGAAGTTACACACCTAAGTGAATAAAAAGAGAATAAAAAAATCCATAGTGCTCATCCTTGTGTTAGAACTAAGTTACTACACATAAACCTAAAAAGGAGAATCACTATGGATCAACTTAATTCTAACACACAACGTCAAAAGGGTAAACACTTATCTTTCGAGGAAAGGGTAATTATTCAAACCAGACTCAATGACAAGCGCTCTCCAAACAAAATAGCTGCTGAGTTAGGCTGTTCTACAAATACTGTACGCAATGAAATCAAACGCGGTACTGTATACTTATATAACGGTAACGTTGCCCGTTACAAAGCAGAAGCTGTTCAAAAAAGGAAAATAGAGCCAACTCCTGCCGTCGTTGCGAATATATCAACAAGCCGGAATTTATTACCCGTGTTGAGAACAGCTTTTTGGAGCTTGGTATTTCCATTGATGCCTGCGTAGGCGAAGCTATGGAAAAAGTTTAGTTCCCACGAAAGCAGATGCTCTGCACTAAGACCATCTACAATTACATAGACAAAGGCCTGATGCGCATCCGCAACCACAATCTTCCAGAGAAGATATCTCGTAGACCGAAGCTTAAAAGAGTTCGAGAAAACAAGAAGCTACTCGGAAGGTCGATTGAAGAAAGACCGAATATTGACAACAAACTAGAGTTTGGACATTGGGAAGCTGATCTTGTTATTGGTCAAAAGACCAATAACAATGAAGCGTTGTTAATCCTACTTGAACGCCAGACACGCAAGTACATACTTGTCAAAATAGCTGGCAAGACAGTAGCTGCGGTAATGGATGAATTTGAGAAGGTTAGGAAATTCTTCAGTCCCAAGTTCAGTGATGTATTCAAGAGCATAACTACTGATAACGGATCTGAATTTACAGAGTTGAGAAATCTTGAAAATGACAATAAAACTCTAGTATATTACGCTCATCCGTACTCCTCATGGGAGAAGGGTAGCAACGAGCGTCACAACCCGTTTTATAGCCAAAGGAGAGCGAATTAGTGACTATGGCATAGATGCAATAGCACGAATAGAGGACTGGTGCAATATCCTTCCACCATCTCTGATTCTCCAGATACCACTTAATAATTTTCTTGATACCATCAGCAAACTTTGTTTCCAGCAGCCAACCCAGCTCATTATGAATCTTAGTCGGATCAATTGCATAGCGTATATCATGACCTTGGCGGTCAGTTACATGCGTAATCAAACTCTCCGGCTTGCCCAATTCTTTACAAATCAGTTTTACGATATCAATATTGCGCATCTCGTTATGACCGCGGATATTATATACCTCGCCTACTCTGCCCTTATGGATAATCAAATCAATCGCCTTGCAATGATCCTCGACATACAGCCAATCGCGTACATTCAAGCCTTCGCCATATACAGGCAACAGCTTATCCGCCAAAGCATTTGCAAGCATCAACGGAATCAGCTTTTCAGGGAAGTGATACGGGCCATAGTTATTGCTGCAGCGAGAAATAGTAACAGGCAAACCATAGGTTCTATTATAAGCCATAACAAGCAGGTCTGCGCCAGCTTTAGAGGAAGAATACGGACTGCTGGTATGAATAGGAGTTTCTTCCGTGAAGAACAGGTCAGGTCTGTCTAGCGGCAAGTCACCATATACCTCATCGGTAGAAACCTGATGATAGCGCCTAATGCCATACTTACGGCAGGCATCCATCAATGTTGCCGTGCCCATGATATTAGTCTGCAAGAAAATGCTGGGATCTTCAATAGAACGGTCTACATGAGATTCTGCAGCGAAATTAACTACTATGTCTGGATGCTCTTCTTCAAAAAGCTTGTCTACCGCTGCTCTATCGCAGATATCTGCCTACACAAAGCGAAAGCTCGGATTCTTCATCACAGGCTCTAGTGTAGACAAATTACCTGCATAGGTCAGCTTATCAAGACAGATAATACGATATTCCGGATACTTTGCCAGCATGTAAAATATAAAGTTACTTCCTATAAAACCGGCGCCGCCGGTTATGATAATGTTAATAAGAACGCCTCCAGTGGAAAATATTAGGAATTTTTTAATTCCTTATCCATTAACTCCTCCCACATATCCCAAATATTATCAGGAGCGTATAGTTTCATACTATTCTTCGCAGCTGCTCCCATTTTTAAACGTAAATCATCATCATCCATAAGCTTATCTAAAGCATTCGCAAAATACTCCACACCATCATTACATAAAAAGCCACTTTCTCCATCTATAATTACTTCATTTGTACCCGAGCAACTTCTATATCCAACCGATGGAAGTCCTAGGGCTAACGCCTCTGTTAGAGCTAAAGGAAACCCCTCATATGCACTAGGAAAAGCAAATATTGAACTATTAAGCAATACTCCTTCAACGTCTTTAGTAATTCCACAAAATTCAACTTTATCTTCTAACTTATATTTCTTTATTAATTCAATACACTCATTATAATAATTCTTATTGAAGCTTGTATCCCCATATATATCCAGCTTCCATTCCGAATGTTTTTCACTAACTATCTTAAATGCCTCTATTAACAAATCTTGCCTCTTTTGTTTTGGATCAATTCTTCCCACAGTAATTATTTTTTTTACATCTAACTGAGCTTGTTTCTCGCTTTGCGGTACGGCATTAGGAATACAAACAATATCAGTATTCTTTATAAGCTTCTTTGTCGCAACTAAATCATTTTTTGTTAAAACTTGCAAGCAATTTGATTTCTCATACAAATAATGCAACAACTTATTTCGCAACACTGTATTATAATCAAAATGAAACATTGTTATTATAGGAATATTTAAGTTAATAAATTTTTTAAAAATCACTTCCGATCTTTGTTCAAAAGTAATTAAAATATCTGCATGTATATCACTAACCCTGTTATTTATTACATCTGCTATTTTTTGGCAATCATTCATTAATCTTTTTACTTCTTTTCTATCTTTATTAAGATAAAAAGAAGTAATATTAAACCAGAAATGGTTTAACTTATGTCCAATGCCTAGATTTAAGAAATTAACTCGTTCATCTAATTTAAAAAAAGGTTTGCCTTCTTTATCCTCAAATGTTAAAATTGTAACCTCATGCCCACGTTCTACCATAGCATTAGCCATATTACATAAAACTTTTTCAACTCCACCTGTAGTCCCTATTGTACTACCAATTAAACTAAGTAAAATCTTCATTATACTCCATCCTTCAACAACTTTATCTCAACATTGCTTTTATCAAATTCTCATGGCTATAAACCTCATTAGCCTCAATCAACCCTTGCTTATACTGCCCATGCTTCTCCGGATAACTGTTAACAAATGCTTCCAGCTGCTCAGTAAATGCAGCAACGCTATCCAAGGCGACAGCCTCACCAACATTATATGCCTGCAAAACCTCCGGATTCATTTCCGGTGACTGCAATATCGGCTTATAAAAGCCAATAGCAGTAAACAGCATAGCACTCCAATGATAACGATAACGTTCTGCAGCATAAGGCGCTATTATAACATCAACCCCAAGCAATGCTTTCTGCCACTCTTCACCAATCAAATTTTTATGCCAAAATTCAATACCGGGAACATCCTTGTATTCACTGATAATCTTCTCAAACTCTTCACTGTCTTCCGTACGCGCTGTTGCTCCCTGCATAATAAGTTTTACAGGAACAGTAAACTTAGCCTGCTTAAATGCATCTAAAAAGAATCGTACATTCTTTTCACGACGATACTGACCAAAAAAGCCCAATGTCAATGGCTCCGTATAAGTCAAATTTTTATCTACAGGCAAATCCTGCGGTTTAAATACAGGTGGAGCAATAAGGTCAACATTTTTCAAGCCATCATTTACAAAATCATTGCGCAAAGTAATGACTTTCAAATGAATATTAGGATAACGCTCACAACGTTTTGCCTGTTTCACAAAGTTAGCTTTTTCCTGAGGGTTAATACCATGGAAAATAATATATACCGGTATCTTGCTGTTTTTTAAATCTGTATCTAAAATTGCTCGCAGATATCTATATGTTGCTGTAGGAATAATGATAGCATCATAATTATTTTCAATGCTTTTTTTATAAGCAGAATTAAACCACTTCCTGCGTCTACTTTCACGCTTTACAGATAACCACAGCTTTTGAAACTTATTGGCACCTGCATAAGTTACAACCTCTCCACCTTCAAGGTAATCAACCTTAGCATTGTATTTTATTTTAAACGGAAAGTTTTCCGGCACCAGCATCACCGGTTCATGCCCTTGGTTATTCAGCTCATCAACCAAGATACGGTCAAACTCAACCTCATGACCTGCCGGCATAATAATACTTTCTAAAATCGCTATTTTCATTTTTCTTTACCTCTTTGCAAATCTATAAGCTTAATATATTTAGTCAAGGTATACATAAAATGATATACAGATAAGGTTATTCCTAATCTACCATCAAGAATACCTTTTTTTAGTAACAACATCTGAATAAATGAAAAAAAAGCATGACCATATGCGGTGAAATAGCCTACTTTCTTCCCGTTTTCGTGAGCATTCTGCGCCCAGATAGTCGTATATTGGTTAAACTTATTAAAATACTGCTGCCATCCGGTATACGTATAATGCTCAATATAACCGCCCAACACCTTTAATTCATCCTTGCACATCGGCTTTTCATGTACTTTATTAACCCAATGCACATTTTTAGTCTTAAACAAGCGCGGTACAAAATCAGGCTTTAAAACACCATAATTAAATTCCTGCCCAAAAGCTACAGATTTGCGTTTTATTGAATACTGGCATGTTTTATCATTCCCAACAGCATTCTTTACGGAAGCTAAAAGTTCATCATTCATTCTTTCATCTGCATCAAGATACAGCACCCATTCAGTTTCTACATGCTGCAAGGCAAAATTGCGCTGCGCCGCAAAGTCATTGTCCCAAGCACGATAAACAACTCTTGCGCCATTCTCCTCTGCTAATTGAACCGTTTTATCAGTACTGCCGGAATCAACAGTCAGCACCTCTGCTGCTACTTTCTTGGCATTCTGCACAACAGCAGCTATATTTTTTTCTTCATTTTTTGTTAAAACCACTACTGTAACTTTACTCATTTTTATTTTCCTCATATTGAATTTTTTATCTAAATATCTCATATCAGCAAATAGCAATCTTCCTGCTAAACACTCACGCTAGTAGGTATATTATACCATACTTTTCATTCACAAGTTGACTATGATTATAAAAACTCTATTTAGTAATTATCAAGAAACTGCATCCGAAAACCTATTGCAAAAAATCACTTTTCGTTTTTACCAATCAAATATTAAGAACTACTACAAGTGAAAAAGTTTCATCTATCTACCCATTCGTCAAGAAAAATGTAATTTATTGCACTTTTTCCTACGAAAAATTGTAATTTTTGACATTATTCCTAACGAATATCATATGCGTACATTGTTCTACTATACAACTACATTTAAAATGCAAAATAAGGAGCAGCTTGCGCCGCTCCCTACCTATTCTTCATACTTCTTTATCCTGCGCTGCAGCAAAACAAGACGCAGCGATAAAACAACAGCACTGCAGATTACGCCGATATCAAGGCTCTGCCAATAAGCAAAGGCACCATTATTGAACTTGTAATCCAAAAGCAAGCCCACCGGCAGGCAAATTGCCCAATAGGCCAGCATGCTGCACCAAAATGTAGCGTTAACATCCTTATAGCCACGCAAAATACCCTGAATCGGCGCCGCAACTGCGTCGCCTCCCTGCCACATAATAGCGTAGATAATAAACACCTTTACCAGTTCAATAACATGCGGATTCGTTGTATAAATGAGTGCGATATACTCGCGCGCCACCAGCTCCAGCACCATGTAAAGCATAGCGATAAAAAGGCTCATCTCCAGGCCCAGGGCCGTGTAATCACGCGCTCCCTGATAGTTTTTCGCACCGTATTCAACACCCACCACAATCGTCAGCGCCAGCGAGAAGCTCATAGGGAACATATAAATTAGCGAAGAGAAGTTGAGTGCCGCCTGATGCGCAGCAATCACCTCTGTGCCAAATTTGGCAATGAACAGCGCCACAACGCCGAAGATGCTTGTTTCCATAAAAATGGCCACGCCCATAGGCACGCCAATGCGCAGATATTCCGCTACCAGCTGCTTAACAGGGCGTACCAAGCCCAGTACATCATACTGCTTGAACGGTTGCAGCTTCGTCACCACCACCGCGAACATCACTAAAAGCAGCCAAAATGTGATTCCCGTTGCTACGCCGGCGCCAATGCCGCCCAGGCGCGGCAAGCCCAGCTTGCCGAAAATCAGCACATAGTTCAGGCAAGCATTCACCGGCAGCGCCAAAAGATAAATTTTCATTGAAAGCTTAGTATATCCCAGTGTATCTACCAGACTGCGCAGCGGCGTGATAAGAAAGAACGGCAGCACGCCTATGCCCAGGCCGGCCATATACCAAAGCGCAATGTGATAAACCTCCGGCGCCAGGCTCATGCCCTGCAAAAACGGCGGCAGAAAGATAACACCACCGACAATTATCAGTACGGAAAAGGCTACTGCCAACAGCATACCATGGCGTACTACCGTAGAGATTTTTTCTTTTTCGCCCGCACCCAAAAGGTTGGCAATCAAAGGCATCGCCGCCAGCAAAATGCCTGCAAAGCAGGTCTGTACCGGCATCCAGATATTACCGCCAATCGCAGCACCGGCCAAATCAGCATCGCCTGCCTGACCGGACATACTGGCATCAAAAAAGTTCATGCCCATAATCGCAATCTGCGTACCGATAATCGGCAGCATAACGCTCAGCAGACGCTTAACCTTATCCTTATAATCCTTGTGTAAAATTTTTAGCATATCTTTACTCCCATTTTCCCTAATATAACAAAAGCCACACGGCTGCAAACACAGTCGTGTGGCGAAAAGATGACTATTGAATCAGAAAAAATCCACAACAATTTTTCAAATTTAATTTTAACAATAAGCAGCCTGCTTGTCAAGCTCAGCCTTCTGCTTCTGCCAATTCGGAAAGATAAGCCCAACGATCCACCATCTCATCCAGCTTTTGCTGCACAGCCTCCTGCTGCTTGGTCAAATCTGCCAGACGGGTGAAGTCACTGCCGCATTGGTTGATTTCTGCGCCCAGCATTTTCAGCTCTGCCTCGCTGCGTGCAATCTCCTGGTCAAGACGCTCCAGCTCCAGGCGCTCGCCGTAGGTCATTTTCTTCTTCGCAGGCTCTTCGGCAGACTTTGCTGCAGCCACCGGCTTAGCCTTAATAGGTTGCGCCTGCTGCGCACTTTCCTGCTGCAGAGCTTCTGCATAATCGCTGTAGCCGCCGATATACGGCTTAATGCTGCCATCCTGCTCCAACGCAAAAATCTTTTGCGCAAAGCGGTCGAGGAAGTAACGGTCATGGGAAACGGCGATAACCGCACCGGCAAAGCTGTCGAGGTAATCCTCCAAAACAGAAAGCGTCGGGATATCCAGATCATTTGTCGGTTCGTCCAAAAGCAGTACGTTCGGTGCCGTCATCAGCACACGCAACAGATACAGACGGCGTTTTTCACCGCCACTGAGCTTGGACACCGGCACCCATTGCAGCTCAGGCGGGAAAAGGAAGCGTTCCAGCATCTGCGCTGCGCTGATGCGTTGGCCATCGGCCGTTTCAATGTAATTATTCGCTTCCTTGATATATTCCAGCACACGCATATTGCTGTCGGGGAACTCACTGTGCTGTGCAAAATAACCAATCTTAACAGTCTGGCCCACGCGCATTTCGCCGCTCGTAGGCTGCAGCTTGCCGGCGATAATATCCATCAGCGTTGATTTGCCGGCACCATTAGGACCGACGATACCGATGCGGTCATTACGCAGCAGGATATAGCTGAAATCCTTGATATAATCCTTGCCGTCCCACACCATACCGATATCTTCCAACTCGATGATTGTTTTGCCAAGACGACTGCTGACGGAGGACATCTCTAAATTTGCTTCCGTCTTGACGTTCTTTACTTCCGCTTCAATCTGAGCAAAGCGCTCCACGCGGTCCTTCTTTTTAGTACGGCGTGCTTCCGCACCACGGCTGATCCATGCTAGCTCACGACGATAGATATTGCGTAGCTTTTGCGCAGCAGAGGCTTCCGCAATACGGCGTTCCTCACGCTTTTGCAAAAACAGGCTATAGTTGCCTACATAAACATAGCCCTTACCGCCGTCTATCTCCAAAGTGCGGTTAACAACACGATCAAAGAAATAACGGTCATGGGTTACCATCAGCAGAGCGCCCTTGCGCGCCAACAGCTTTTGCTCCAGCCAAGCAACAGTGGCGTTATCCATATGGTTGGTAGGCTCGTCCAAAATCAGCAGATCCGACGGACGCACCAGCACGCCTGCCAAGGCCACACGCTTGCGCTGGCCGCCGCTCAGCTCGCCCATCTGCTGCTGCAGATTAGTAATGCCAAGCTGCGTAAGCACTGCCTTCGCTTCACTCTCCAGCTGCCAGGCGTATTTATCATCCATCTGCTGCTGCAAATCAAGCAAATGCTTCTGCAGCTTTTTATTATCAGGCTCAGCTGCAGACTGCTCCACCGCAGTTTCGTAATCGCGCAACAGCACCATCAGCGGCGAATCGCCTTTAAAAACCTGCTCCAATACAGTTGCGTCGGCCTCAAACGGCGGATCCTGCGGCAGATATTCCATCACCACGCCGCCGGGAATCGTCAGCTTGCCGTCACCGGCCTCATGATTGGCAATCATGCGCAGCAAGGTACTTTTACCGGTGCCGTTGACACCGATAATACCGTACTTGTCCCCTTCCTCTACGTTAAATGTAATATTTTCAAACAACAATCTGTCGCCATAGCTGTACGACAAATCCTCTGCACTTAAAATCATTTTACTTATCTCCCTGTAAAAAATTTACACTCTAAAATTATAACACGCCTGCGGATAAAAGTAAAAAGGACGAACCGCCAAGGCCCGTCCTTCGTATTGCTATTTTACTGTTACCTGTAAATTTTTGTTTTCCTCCGCTGCGTCCTGCAACACCTGCAGCAACTGCTCGCCATACCAGCCCAGCTTTTCATTGTCGGTAATATCAGCAGGCACAACGATCTGCGTCGGCTCGGCGATTTCCGTCAGGCAATCATACAGCGCGTCTAAATTGGCACCATAGTACACAGGCAATGCCAGTGCGCTGCGCAGATATTTATGCAACGCAGGCACAGAGGTCATGCGCTCAAGATCTAATGTAATTGTTCTCATGTTAATCTCCTTATTTTCCGTAAAGCTTGCTGAAGGACTTGTAGTGATCACCAGTATAGTAAATCAAGCCATCGTTGGAAAAGACGATGCGCTTCGCGTTACGATTACCCTTCACATAATCAATGTCACATTCCTTCCAGTTACGGCCGTTTTTCTTCGGCAGCTTACCCTCGTAATTGCCGTAGCGGTCGCCGCCGATGGATTTGCCGGGTGCAACCTTGTCGAGTGTGCCTTTTGTCTGCCAGCCCAGCTTTTTGGCCTCGTTTTTCGTAATATAGTTGTGCGGCAGACGCTTATATTCGTTGATGTAGGCAGCAACGTGCTCCTTGTCGGTATAGGCAGCACTTTCGCTGATTTTGATTTTGCCGCTATTGGCCTTGACGTTGGCCGCAGTGTTCTGGCCGTTGTTGCTCTTGGTTGTATTAACAGTTGTTGTCTGGGTTGTCTGCTTATCGTTGGTCTTGGGGCTGTTACTGCCGCAACCGGCAATTATGCTGACGCTAAGCAGCATCGCCAGGAAGAACGCTAAAAGTTTTTGCATAAGTATGCTCCTTTCGTTTTCTTCCCATTATATCACATAGCCAAAACTGGCGCACCATTACCAATACGCCGCCCCCAAAAGTTCACAAGTAATTCCTTGAAAAAAACTCCGCTTCATGTTATATTATAAATAAAGAAGACAACCGCCCACAAGGTGGGTTGCCGCTTGAATTTGGTTTGAAAAACCGCCTTGTAGCTGCAAATTACTGATATGTACCCAGTTTTCTGGACACCGCTAAAAATTTGAATAATTATATTTACA
>OFMC01000484.1_pt1 | contig 40960 bp, 35 predicted proteins | sample 1541271 | NCBI WGS metagenome assembly OFMC01 (sample SAMN04209252, study PRJEB22552) | human gut metagenome | biome: gut; material: feces | host: Homo sapiens | place: USA: Oklahoma | reverse complement strand
CGATCCGGCTCAACTACAACGGCCCCAGCGGAGCGGAGAAGGCGTACAAGGCCGCGCTGCGGAAACTGAAAAGGGACTTGTACGGCGGCGCCTATGGGCGGTGGCTCTCCGCGCAGAAGGCCATCCGCGAGGCCAAAGCGGAGGCGGAGCAGAATGCGGGACATGACGCAACGCCGCAGAGGACTTGGTGGGAGGAGAAGGCGCTGGCGAATCGGTTTGCCTGCGAGGTCGCAGCACTGATTCATGTCCACGAGATATTCAGCGACGCATTGGAGAATGAAACGGAATAAGCAGTACGGTACCAGGCTTGGCCTGATACCGCACTGCTTTTCGTTTATCCCATGATACCGATCTTGTTGCCGTTCTCCTAAGCGAAAACTCCTTTTCTGCTGTCTACCGGCAGAGGGTGACCTGAAACACAGTGCCGTCCTCTGCGGAGCTGGACACGGCAATTTCCCCGCCGAGCTTTTCTATCATCTCCTTTGTGATGGCAAGGCCGAGGCCGAAGCTGCCGGATTCATTTTTCCGGCTCTTGTCGCTGCGGTAAAAGCGGTCGAAAACATGGGGGAGGTCTTCTTCTGGAATGGTGCTGCCGAAGTTCTGAACAGAGAACCACGCTTTTCTTTTATCCTGTGTGAGCGTTAGCTGTACCCGCCCGCCTGCCGGCTCATATTTGAGGGCGTTTTCCAGCAGGCTGCTGACGATGCGCTGTAAGTAGTCCGGATTGCCGCGCAGGATGCATGCCTCTGGGAGCGCTGTTTCCAGTGTGACGTGTTTCTCGTAGGCGATGGATTCCATCTCCAGCACCGCCTTTGTTGCGATGGCGGCAAGGTCGAGCTGCTGTATGGAAAGCGCCGCGTCCGGTCGCTCCACATCGGCAAGCGTGAGCATCTGGGAGATGAGCTGCTGCATCCGCTTGGCGGCCTCCTGCGAGCTGTCCACCCAGCGGCGGACGCTGCCCACCGGCGCTTCTGGGTTCTCTAATAAAATGGCGTTGTTTGCCAGAATCACGGACAGGGGCGTTTTCAGATCGTGGGAGGCGTCCGCGATGAACTGCTTCTCGCGCTGCATGGCTTCCTCCATCGGCCTTGCGGCGAGGGCGGAGAGCCTGACGCTGACGGCGAAAAACAGCAGCACGGCGCTAAGCCAGATGGCCAGCAGCACCAGCGCGAGATCCCCCATGGAACGGGTGATGTAGTCCGTGGAGGCGATGGCGATACGGCAGGGCTCACCCCCGCTGCGATAATAGATGACGCCTTGCTGGCCCAGGGTGCCAAAGTCATCCTTCTGGGAAACGATGGTGCTCAAAAGCGACAGCAATTCTTCCTCTGTAAAGGAATTGTTCGGGGACAAAATTGAGTAGGTACCGTTCTCGGGGGAGTAGAACACCGTGAGAATGTCTTTTTTCTGCTCTGCGCTCTTCTGATCGGGTTTCTCCTTCGGCGGTTCACCCTTCGGCGGCTGGGAGAAGCCTTGCAGGGGCGCCACCACCTGCTCCATGGTCATGCGCAGACTGTTGTAGTAGTCGTTCACCATGTAAATAGCGACCGCCGCCACCATAACGCTCAGAACGATGCCAATGAGCAGCATGTTGAACTGTACAAAGCGTTTCCGATAGGGACTCATGGCGCGACCTCCAATCGGTAGCCGATTTTCTGTAGGTTCCTGATGCCGACCTTGGAGCCGAGATACCGCAGCTTTTTGCGCAGGAAGGAGATGTATGCCTCCACGTTGTTGTCCGTCGCTTCGGAATCCAGCCCCCATGCGCGGCTGATGAGAAGATCCTTAGAATAGGTCATGCTCGGCTCGGAAAGCATCAGCCGCGCGAGCGCGAACTCCTTGGGACTGAGCTGCACGTCCCGCGCGCCGCAGCGAAGCGTGACAGTGTTGAGATCGAGGGTCAGGTCCTGAAAGGAAATTTCGTTCAGCACCATCGCGCCCTTCCTGCGGGTCATCGCGCCGACTCTTGCCAGCAGCTCCTCGGGGTCAAAGGGCTTGGTGAGATAGTCGTCCGCCCCGGCGTTCAGCCCCGCGACCTTGTCGGGAACGGTCGTGCGGGCGGTGAGCATCAGCACGGGGGTCTGCACGCCCTCGCTTCGCATCTGCCGCAGCACACTGAGCCCGTCGAGTTTTGGCAGCATAATGTCCAGCAGGACAAGGTCATACGCGCCGACGCGGATATAGTCCAGCGCGGACTGACCGTCCGCCACCCGGTCTGCGCTGTGCCCCGCCTTGCGGAGAATGTGCGCCACCGCCTCCGCCAGAGCGGTTTCGTCTTCTACAATGAGAATATTCAAAGGAATCCCTCCTTTTCGTCGTCATTTTATCATTGTACGCAAGATTCTGAAAGAGTTCTGAAAAAAGTTTACATTCGCTTTTCAGCGTTTTTTCAGAAGCGCATGGATAATGGGGGACAACGAAAGGAAAAGGAGGCCGCACGATGGAACCCTATCAGGCCGTATTCAAACGGAAGGAAGTAAAATACCTGCTGACGGAGGCGCAGCTTTTCGCGCTGCGTCCGGCGCTGGAAGCGCACATGGAGCCGGACGATTTTGCCCACAGCAGCATCTATAACCTTTATTATGACACGCCGGATTTCCGCTTGATCCGCCGCTCGCTGGAAAAGCCCGCCTACAAGGAAAAGCTGCGCCTGCGCAGCTACGGCGTGCCGGACGAGGAAGCGCAGGTGTTTCCCGAGATCAAAAAGAAGGCGCGGGGCATCGTCTATAAGCGCCGTGTGTGTATGCCCTACGGCGACGCGCTCCGCTATTTGTCGCGCAGGCAGCCCGGCGGCGATGGGCAGATCTTTCAGGAGTTCAACTGGCTGCTCACCTCTTACGGCAGTCTTGCGCCGCGCATCTTTCTCAGCTATGAGCGGGATTCATGGAAGGGAAGGGGAGACACCTCTCTGCGCCTGACGCTCGACCGTGAGATCCTCTGGCGCACCGAGGCACTGGATCTGCGCCGCGGCGCATGGGGCGAAGCGCTGTTGGAGCCGGGGCAGGTGCTCATGGAGGTAAAAATCGTCAACGCCGCCCCACTGTGGCTGGCGGAGGCGCTTTCGGAAAACGGGATCTTCCCCATCTCATTTTCCAAATGCGGCAGGGCGTTTGAAACGCTCTGCAAAAACAAACTCGATGAAACGGAGATGAGACGCTATGCTTGACGGAATTTTTGCGTCCCTTTATTCAACTTCGGTGACGGTGCCGGTGTTCCTCGCTGTCTGCCTGGTCTCGGTGGCGCTGGGCTTTGGCATCGCGCAGGTCTACCGGAAGATCAGCGGCGAGGGCGGCACGATGGTCTCCGCGCTGACGGTGCTGCCCTTTCTGGTGCAGCTCGTGATCCTGCTGGTCAACGGCAACCTCGGTGCAGGCGTGGCGGTCGCGGGCGCGTTCAGTTTGGTGCGCTTCCGCTCCGCCCCTGGCTCCGCGCGGGACATCATGGCGATCTTCCTCGCCATGACCGTGGGGCTCTGCTGCGGTATGGGCTACTGCGCCATGGCGGTGCTGGCGGCAGTCGTGACCTGCGGTATTCTGCTGCTGCAAGGCGGGCAGGCAGCGGATGCCCGCGAGCGGGACATTCGCGTGACCGTTCCAGAAAATTTGGATTACAGCACCCTGCTTTCTGACCTTTTTGCGGAGCACACCATCTCTTATAAGCTGCTGCGGGTCAAGACCGTGAACATGGGGAGCCTGTATAGCCTCCACTATCGGGTCACGCTGAAGGATGCGAACAAGGAAAAAGACTTACTGGACGCGATGCGCTGCCGCAACGGGAATCTGGAAATCTCCTGCGGCATCGCCGCGGAGGGCAGACAGGGGGATATGTTATGAAAAAAGCAGCAATTATTCTTGCGCTGGCGCTTGCTTTGAGTCTGCTCTCGGGCTGCGCCGCCGACCAAAAAGAGAATACCGCAACCGTCAGCGGCACGGAAATTCAATTCAGCGACGGCAAGATCGCGGCCTCGTCCACCGGCGGCGTGACCATTGATGGAACGGCCCTGACCATCACAGCCCCCGGCACCTATGTGCTCTCCGGCAACTGCGCCGATGGCAGCGTGACGGTGGAAAAGGGCGTGGACGGCGTGACGCTGGTGCTGAACGGGTTGACGCTCACCTCGGAAACCTCCGCCCCCATCGTCTGCGGCAAGGGAAGCGAGGTCACCATTGAAGTCGCCGCAGGGACGGAAAACACGCTGACGGATACGGAGAGCAACAACGACGAATCCGGCAATGCCGACGCAGAAAACGCCGTCATCAAGTGTAAGGACGGCTCGCAGGTCGTGCTCTGCGGCACGGGAACACTGAATATTCAAGCGAACGGCAAAAACGGCATCAAGTCCGGCGCAACCACGGAGGATGGCGAGGCATCTTTGAGCATCCGCGACCTGACGCTGAACATCGACGCGCCGGTAAACGACGCGGTGAACGCGGAGACGGCGCTGGAGGTGGAGAGCGGCACGCTCACCCTCTCGGCGGGCGACGACGCGCTGCACTGCGACTATGCCTTGAACATCGGCGCGGAGGGGACGGACGGCCCCAGCGTGACCGTCACCTCCTGCAACGAGGGACTGGAGGGCGCCGCGGTCAATGTATTCTCCGGCAGCATCAGCATTCAGTCAACAGACGACTGCATCAACGCCGCCAATGCCGACCTGAGCGGCTATTCCTATGAACTGAACATCTTCGGCGGGACGATCACGGCGCACTCCGACAACGGCGACGGCTTTGATTCCAACGGCGACCTGACGATCTCCGGCGGCTATGTGACCGTCTGGACCGCCAACGCCGCGGACAACGAGCCCTTGGACGCGGATGGCACGGTGACCGTTTCCGGCGGCACGGTGCTGGCGGCGGGCGGCAGCGGCGGCATGGGCATGAACCTTGCGGCAGCGCAGTCCTGCGTGATCTTCGGCGGCACGACGGAAATGCCGGGTGAAAATGTGCAGAACGGGCAGCCCGGCGCAGGCGGACAGCCCAATGGGAAAGAACCACCCAGCGGCGAAGAGCGTCCCGATGGGGAGGAGCGTCCCGCACAGGGCGGCTTTGGCGGCGCGTCGCTGCTGACACAAAATAATAGCTTTACCATTGCGAACAGCGACGGTGCGGTGCTTTATACAGGCGAGGCGGCTTACAACGCGTCCTTTGTGTTCTTCTCGTCCGCTGATCTTTCGGATGGAGAGAGCTATACGCTCACCTCCGGCGAGACCCAGACGGAGAGCACCGCTCAGACCGGTACGGTAAGCATCGGCATGGGCACTATGAGCGGCCCCGGCGGGCAGAAGCCGGACGGTACGCCGCCCTCCGGCGGCTTTGGTGGTCAAAAGCCGGACGGCAGCACCCCACCGGAAAAGCCCGAGGGCGAGAATACCCAGAATAACGGCAGCGACACCAAGGCATAAAAGCGCGGAAAGAGCGCACCGAACCTCTATGATGGCTGCACACATAGACTGTTATAAATCCGTTTTCCCTCTTGTAATTTTGAGCACACTCCACTATACTGATACTTGGTGATACTAATTGCAATCAGAAGCGGAGGCGCTTTTATGGATGCCGCATTGTTTACCAAGATGCTGTCCGATAAAAATGTTCTGGATTTGAGAGAACTCGGTTATCAATTCCCGCAGGCCGACATCAAAGAGTTTACGGAGCTGCTGAAAAACGGCTTCTATCATTCACTACCCATCAAGGACTTCTCCGGGCAGAACATCGTCTATCTGAGCAGCATTGCGCAGGTGCGCCTTTCCGCCGCCAAGGTGCTTTTGATGCCGCAGAACAGCACCCAGCTTTACGGGGTCAAGGCCATGGAGGAGGAGATCGTTTCCACCTTCACCATCGAGCAGGTGGACTTCACCCGCGACAGCGTCCGCAAGATCCTCTCCGGCCTTGCTCCCACAGACGAAAACGAAAACCGTATTTGGGGCATGAAAAAGGGACTGGAGTTTATCAGCGACCCGGCGAACCAAATCACTGAGGAGACCATTCACCAGCTCTATGAAATGACTATCGGGGCCTATCTCTCCGAGGAGGATCGGCTGCTGCCCGGTCATTTCTACCGGCATGACAGCGTGTATGTGATCGGCGCAAAGGTGGAGCATACGGGCTTTCTCTGGCAGGCGCTGCCGGAACGCATGGGCGAATTAGTCACCTTTATCCATGAAGAATCCGAGATCAACGATCTTCTGAAAGCGGCGCTGATCCACTTCTACATGGCGTATCTGCATCCGTACTTTGACGGCAACGGCAGAATGGCGCGGCTGATGCATTTGTGGTATTTGGTGCAGCAAGGGTATTCCTCGGCGCTGTTCGTGCCGCTCTCTGAGTACATCAACAAAAGCCGCAAGGGGTATTATGACGCCTATACGCTGGTGGAAGAGAACGCGACCATCAGTGGTGTGGTGGACGCAACACCGTTTTTGGCGTATTTTATCGAAAATGTATATCATAAGCTGAACGGGGTGCTTCCGGCGGCTCAGACGACGGAGGCATTTCAAGAAGCCCTGTCCCACGGACAGGTCACTGAGAAGGAGAAAGCACTGTGGGAGTTTGTTCTGTCCGCTTACGGCGACGCGGAGTTTTCCACCAAGCAGTTGGAAAAGGACTTCGGGAACGCCGCTTACGCAACGATCCGCAGCTTTGTGTTGAAGTTTGAAAAACTGGGACTGCTCAAATCGACACAGTACGGGAATCGTGTGAAGTATGCGGTTCGTGTGTGCTGAAAACGGGAGCCGCTGCATCTGAGCCGCATGACCTGTGACCTGCTCAGACTACTATTTGACTACTATCGCGAAAAACCTCAGAAGTCTTGCCCTGCAAGGCTTCTGAGGTTTTTCTTCAAAATGCCGAAAATTTGTGCGATACCAACCAAAGCCTTGTGCCGCAGGGCTTTCCGGCTTGACGGCCTGATAACTCCGACTCTGAAGGCCGCTGGTTCGAATCCAGTCGGGCATACCAAAATGTGTTGATGAAAGATGCAGCACAGAAAACACCGCACGAAAGTGCGGTGTTTTCACATATTTATCATCTTTTTCGCCGCAAAAAGTTTTAAAAACAGTTTTTTTAAAAAGCAGTTTTCCCCGCGACAGGCGACATTTTCGAGATGCAGCCGGTTGATTTTATGAACTGATGCGACTCGAACGCCGAAGCATGGGTGCTTCACTCTTGCTGCTACCTGGCGCATCTCACTTCTCTCTCACATTTGGGCAAAGAAAAACCAGAGGAAGCGAATGCACGCCTCTGGCGTGCGTCCGCTTCCTCTGGCACCGTGGCCCCGCTGGGCTGCGTGGTCTTATTATTCGTCTGCCAACATTGCGCTCCCTTGGCATTGTTCGTCGCTTTGGCAGGGTATCAGTCCCTTTCACCAACGAACAATGCCGTATTCAGGAAAGAAAGGTGGAGAATCGCAAGAGTCCCTATCTTGAAGTGATCAGCAGCTTACAATGACACTTTATAAATTCAGGGAATATTTAAAAATCAATTCAGCGCTGGATGCGGCCGGAACCATCGCCGTCGGCCAACTTTTCCACCTCGGCCGCTGTAACCATGTTATAATCGCCCTCGACGGTATGCTTGAGCGCGGAGGCCGCCACGGCAAATTCCACAGCCCGCTGATTGCCCTTACCGGTGAGCAGTGCGTAAATCAGACCGCCGCCGAAGCTGTCGCCGCCACCCACGCGGTCAACGATATGCAAGTCATATTTTTTGGAGAAATGGTATTCATCGCCGACAGCGTCAAACAGCATGGCGCTCCAACCGTTGTCGGACGCCGAGCGGGACTCGCGCAGCGTGATAGCGACCTTTTCAAAGCCAAACCGATCAGCAAGCTGTCTTGCAACGGACTTGTAGCCCTCGCGGTTGATCTCGCCGGCATAGATATCGGTCGCCTCCGCCTCAATGCCGAACACATCCTTGGCATCCTCCTCGTTGGAAATGCATACGTCCACGTACTGACACAGATCAGTTATGGCCTCCCGTGCCTGCTGACGGCTCCACAGCTTGCCGCGGTAGTTGAGATCACAGCTAATCCTGACCCCGTGTGCCTTCGCCGCCTTGCAGGCGTCACGGCAGGCATCCACCATGTTGGGGCCGAGCGCAGGCGTGATGCCGGTAAAGTGGAACCAGTCCGCGCCTTTAAAAATCACATCCCAGTCGAAGTCGGAGGGGGTGGACTCCTGAATGGCAGAATGCGCCCGGTCATAAATGCAAACGGAACCGCGCTGAGACGCGCCTTTCTCATTATAGGAGATACCGATACGGTCGCCTCCACGCACGATCATAGAGGTATCCACGCCGTAGCGGCGCAGAGAGTTGACCGCAGCCTGTCCGATGGCATGCGCGGGCAGTTTGGTGACGTAGACGGCGTCAAGGCCGTAGTTAGCCAGCGAAACAGCTACGTTAGCTTCCCCGCCACCGAAAGAAAACTCCAAGTGGTCCGCCTGAACAAAGCGCTCGTAATTGTATGGCTGGAGACGAACCATTCAACCGCGCAATATCCGACCGCCATACAGCTTTCCACCTTGATAAAAAGGGCCTGAGGAAATCTTCCTCAGGCCCCAAAACAGGCGCTTACAGCTTATCCTCACGCATAAAATGAGCATTGGTCCCATCAATGGAGAAGAACTCATCTGCTGCACGCCGACCGATGTCATCTGGGTACTTAGATATCTCATTTAAGTACTCTTTTTCATCTACATAGGTAAACGCGCCGTCTCGCATTATGACCTTGCCGTCCACTGCAACCAGCGAAACCTCGGATCCCCTGGCACTGTAAACCAGATTAGGTACCATGTTGCGCATTGGGTAAGTGTACACCGGCAACATGGAGGGACAACTGAGATCTATAGCAATATAGTCCGCGCGTTTTCCAGGCTCAAGAGAGCCTACGGTATCGCCCAAGCCAATCGCTTGGGCACCCTCAATGGTGGCCATACGCAGGGCTTTCCAGGCGGGCATAACTTCCGGATTCTGATACTTGATCTTGTTGAAGAGGCAAACATTTTTCATCTCATTGATGATGTTATGGCAGTTGTTGCCCGGAGCCTGATCGGAACCCAAGGCCACCACACCGCCCGCCTGCTGGAAAACAACACTTGGGCAGACAATGCCATCAATGATGCCGATCGAACCCGGATTAACGATCATTGAGGCGCCTCGTTTGGCAATAAGGGCAGCTTCCTCATCTGTGCAGTCAGTAAGATGGACTGCAATAAGAGATTCATCCAGATAGCCCAACTCATCCAGAAAAGCTGTAGGACGCTTGCCATAGCGCTGGACGATCTGATAGGTCTCTCGATCTCCTTGCTGCACATGCATATGGATTTTGGTACCCCGCTCCTTGACCGCCTTTTGGATACGCAACAGCATCTCCGGGCTGACAAAGTCAGCGCCTTGTGGGCCAAACAGGATCTTAATCCGTCCCCCTGCCTTGTTGTTCCATTTATTATACAGATCAATGTTTCGATTCAGGCTCTCCTCTCCCATGGCATCATCAAACTCATAGAGTTCGCCCGGTTGATAAACCCGTCGTTTAGCCGCTCGAATCGTCTGTGCAATATTCCCTCGGGCGCCCACCTTATCGATGAAAGCACACACATTTTCCATTTTGGAATCATAGTCGCCCAGTGTGGTAGTGCCTGCCCGGACGGCCTCCAGAATGGCCACTCGGCTGCCCGCATCCCGTTCCTCGTCATTGACCGCGTTGTCAAAGGGCTGGAGGCCGAACATCATCCAACTGTTGGTGTCTTGGGCCAATCCGCGCATAATATTGCATGCAGTATGCATATGGCCGTCGATAAAACCAGGCAGCACCATATGATGATCCAAGGTGATCATTTCCTCAGCTGTATACTCCGCTAAAATCTCAGCCCGGTTGCCCACCTTCAAGATTTTGCCTCCGTCTACAGCCATAGCGGCATCACTATGATAGCCCACGCCGGCTCCCTCCATCGTATAGAAATGCGGGGCCACCACAATGGTATCAATCTTTTTCATAAATGTCTCCTATTCCAACGACAAAGCAGTTAGTGTACCTTCTCAGGGTAACGCCGTTTGGTAAGCTGAGTCAGAGTAAACAGGCTCACTGTCAGAATAGCAGCAGTAACCGCAATACTCAAGACATACTGTCCGGTCAGTCCGCCAAAAAGGAATCCCACGAAAGCCGAAATACCAACCGTAATTCCGTAGGGGATCTGCGTCATAACATGGACGATATGGTTGCAGGAAGCACCGGTAGAAGAGAGCACAGTCGTATCGGAGATAGGGGAGCACTGGTCGCCGAACAGGCCACCGCCAATCACGGCGCCAACAACAAACGGAATGGAAATATCAAAGGCGACGGCCATCGGGAAAGCAATGGGCATCATAATAGACCACACGCCCCAAGAGGAACCGGTCGAGAACGAAATGAGTGCGCCAAACAGGAATACCAAAGCCGGAACCATGCCGGGAGTCAGGTAATGCTCCACAATATGGATCAGAAACTCGCTGGTCCCCATACCCTTGACGATAGAGCCCAAGGACCATGCGCACACCAGAATAAAGGGAACCGAGATCAGTTCGGCCATACCGTTGACAAAGGTATCGAACGCCTTGGTCACGCTGAAGAGCTTGGTGCTTACACCCATGATGCCCGCACCCAGCGCGCCACCCATAAAGGCGATGCAAATAGCAAGTGTAATGTTGGCACTGCGGAAGCATCCCACCAACCCGTTGTTAACCAGATCGCCGGACCAGAAAATGGTGGCAAAGAGAGAACCAAACAGGCAAACAATAGGGATAATAAAGTTCCACATCGTAAGCTTATAGTCTGCGGGCAGTTCATTTTTCACCTCTGGAACCAAGGGCTGAACCCCGTCGTCCAGCAGCTTTCCGGTCTCTCTGGCCCGCTTTTCTTCCTTGTACATAGGGCCAAAGTTCAAGCCGAAAGCAGCAACGATCAAAACAGAAACCATGGCAAATACGCCATACAGATTGAACGGAAGCATATTCAACCAGATGCCCCATTCGTTGCCCTCAACGCCGCTTGCCAACAGCTCTGCGGCAATCAGTCCCGTGATAAAGGGACCATAGCTGCTAATGGGAGAAAGCGCAGCTAAATTGCATCCCATGGAATCCAGGATATAAGCCAATTTTGCACGAGAGATGCGCACCATGTCAGTAACGGGCCGCATGATAGTACCAAGCATGAGGCAGGGCTCCGTATAGCTGAAAATGAAGGCGCTCAGGCAAGTAACGATCTGCCCCTTCTTGGCAGTATTGATAACCTTTGTCACCTTGGTAGCAAAGGCCTCTGCAGCACCAGTGGTACGGAGCATGGCGATCATACCGCCGGAGAGTGTAACCAAAATAATCAAAGATGCATTTCCGCTGAGAGAGGGGATCATATAGTCCGAGATAATTTTGACAAAACCAACCAAAGGGTTAAAGCCGTTCATCATTGTGGACCCCAACCAAACCGCGATGAATAAAGAGAAAATCGTCTGTTTGGTCCACAGGGCCAATCCGATTGCCACGATGGGGGGAATGAGACACAACACTCCATATGTAGTATCCATATAACAAGCCTCCTGTTATAAATTATCTATGGTTTTTTTCATGGAATCTCTGCTTCCGCAACTACAGGCCCTATCCGAATCTGCAAATCACACCTCCTCACTTTTTCGGTCCAGGGATGCGCAAAACGTAAGTCTTGCAAAATCAAGACACGGCATATGAGCTTTGAACGAGACTGATCATACTATATACCGTATATTTTCATGAACAGACCAAACGTTTTGCGCACTCCGGTTTCCAGCCTCCCACCGCTCCCAACATCTTCGGTTTTGGCAGCGCGAGTAACTACGGATCACACTTGGTTAATTTCGGTTTTCGTAACCGGATGCGTACATATTTGCAGGGATGAATTTTCCCTGGCCGTAGCGGCCCACAAACTTGGCGTTCTCCACTACAACCTGGCCTCGCAGCAGAACCGTCTCCACCCGACCAGACTGACGACGGCCCTCATAGAGGTTGTAGTCCACGCCGTTAGGGTTATCTGCCAGATGAACTGTCCCCTCATAATTGGGATCGAAAATGACAATATCTGCGTCAGAACCTACCGCCAGCGTTCCCTTTCTCGGATAGATACCGTTGATTTTTGCCGGCTGAGTGGCAATAACATCTACAAATTTCTGGCGGGTCAGCTTTCCCGTGCATACACCTTCGGTCCACACCATATGCAGTCGATCGCCGGCGCCGGGGGAACCGTTTGGAATCTGAGTAAAATCATTCCTGCCGGCCTGCTTGAGCTCTGCCACATCTATACCGCAGTGGTCGGATGAGACCGCCGTCAGCAGTCCGTCGGATAATGCCTGCCAAAGAGCCTCGCAGTCCTCACGATCCCGCAAAGCGGGGGAGCAAACGAACTTAGCCGCTTCATTGAAATCCGGATTATCCAGAACTTCCTTAGTGGTGGTCAGATAGTGAGTGCAAGTCTCGCCGGAAACCCGCTGGCCAGTTCCCTTGGCCTTTTGTAATTCGGCAATGGCCTCCCGACAGGTCATATGAGCAATATAAAGAGGCGTATCGGTCTGACCAGCCAGATAAATAGCCCGGCGCACCGCCTCCGCCTCAGTAAAAGGCGGACGGGAAACATAATGGTAATGCGGCGTCAGTTGGCCCTTCTTTACACACTCGCTGCGGAGGAAATTCAGGATCTCTCCATTCTCTGCGTGCACAAATACCGTAGCGCCAACCTGTCGGCTCTTCTCCAGAATACGGAAGAAAGTACCGTCATCTACATGAAGCGGAGAGCCGTTGTAGGCCATAAAAATCTTGATGCTGGAAATGCCTCTCCGAGGAAATTCTTCGATCTCATCAAAGATACTGTCCATAATATATGTTACCATGGAATGCAGTGCAAAATCAACACAAGACTTATCCTTCGCCCGCACATTGATTCGATAATCAATGGAATCCAGCAGTCCGCGATCTGGATCCTGCGGAGCAAAGTCCACAATGGTGGTCGTGCCGCCTACAATAGCAGAGTCGGTCGTCTCATATCCGGCGGTGTCACGGTTGCCGACATTGCACAGGGCGGAAAAGTGGGTGTGCTGGTCTACGCCTCCCGGAAACACATATTTACCTTTGGCGTCTATCACACGATCTGCAGCTTCGTCCAAATGTGTCCCCATTGCGCGGATCACATCGCCCTCCACCAGGATATCCCCCACATACTCTTGTTCTGCGGTTACGATTGTGCCTCCTTTAATCAAGGTACGCATACTGTCATCTCCTAAAATATCAATTCTTGTTTGGTAAACATGGGAAAGCCTACGATATTCTTCTGCTCTGGGAAGCCCCAAGTAGACACCTTGCTGGTACGCAGCCCCATATCTACCATGGCTTCCGCAAATTTAACTGCTGGCATTACCCCATCCAACACGGGAACGCCCAGCTGGGCGGACAGGTCCTCAACAAAGTCCACGAAACCAGCGCACCCCAGCAAAATACATTCGGCGCCGTCCTGCTGCACGGCTAACTTTCCCTGATAGGCTAACGCTTCCAATCCCTTCTTGGGGTCCCTGCCAAATTCCAGCACGCTCAAACCTGTGGATCGGATAGAACGGCAAAACTTTTCCGCTCCATAGTTGGATACCACATCCTCTGTGACCTTGCGAGACCGATCCAGCACCGATACGATAGAAAAGTACGGCGCTATAAATTTGGCAGCAGCAATGGCCGACTCACAGATACCCAGCACAGGCTTGGAGGTGACCTCTCTGGCTGCCTGAAGCCCAGGGTCACCAAAGCAGGCGATGATAAATGCATCGGCGCCTTCCTCTCGGTCTCCCCGGATCACTTCTTTCAGGACCCCCGGAACAGCCAAATACTCATCCACATAACATTCGATGCTGTCCGGCCCGGATGCCGGAGTAACCGCCCAAACCTGAGTGTCGCTGCGTGCCACTCGACGTGCTAAATTTTCTATACTTTCAGTCATGGATTGCGTCGTATTGGGATTGATGATTTTGATCTTCACAATTTTCCCTCCTCTTGGTCCAAAGCCTGAACCATCTCCATCAGCAGATCAGCTCCCTGGTACAAGTCCTCAGGAGCGCTGTATTCTCGGATAGAGTGGCTAATCCCGTCTTTGCTGGGAATGAACAGAAGCATGGAGGGGACCGCTTTTCCCCAATTCATCAGATCGTGTCCTGCACCGCTGAACATTCTGCGAAAACGGATACCGCGGTTGCGGCACAGTGTCTCGCTCAGCTTTATCAGCTTAGAACTGCACTGGGTAGGCGACTGGCGAATATATTCTTCGCCTACCAGCTCCGGGTGCTCTTTCAGCACGGAGTCAATGACCTGATCCATGGGCTCCATCGTTGGGTTGCGCAGTTCCACAATAAACTCCACCTTGCCCGGAATCACATTGACCGCTCCTGGGAACACCTGAAGGGTTCCTACAGTGCAGACCATATCCGGCGAAGCGGCCTCAGTCCGTTCCATAAGCTGGGTAATGATCCGGCAGGCTTTCACCAGCGCGTCATCCCGCAGATGCATGGGTGTGCTGCCTGCATGATTGGCACAGCCGGAAACCGTCATGCGATAGCGCACGATGCCCACAATACCATCAACTACGCCTATTTGCATCCTTTCGGCTTCTAATACCCCGCCCTGCTCAATATGTAACTCCAAGTAACACTGGTATTGGGTCAGATCTCTTCGGCAGGCGCCGACCTGCTCCATTGTAAGTCCGTGGAGGGCCAGATTTGGCCGCATAGCTTCATCAATCTCTCCGCCGGTAAATGCCTTACTTCCAAAAGTTCCGCCAATGACATTGCCCTCCTCCTCGGTAAATGCAATCACCTGGATGGGATGCCGATTTTGATATCCCAACTCCTTAAGGCGCTGCACACACTCGATTCCGGACAACACACCATAGGTTCCGTCGTAAATCCCGCCCCCCGGCACCGTATCGATGTGGGATCCAATGCAAATAATCTCTCCCTGACCAGGAAGCGTACCGATCAGATTCCCTACAGGATCGACGGATGTCTGAAGTCCTGCCTGTTCCATGCACTGTTGAACATAGATTCGTCCTTCGTCATAGGCAGGGGTATACGGCAATCGTGTGGTTCCTTCTTTCGGCACAAAACCGATTCGCCCAAGTCGGGTCAAATGATCATATAAGCGGGTACCGTTGATCATACTCATGCGGGGTCCCCCTCAGTCTTATGGGATCTGACAAACTCCTCCAGCTCCTGCAGCCCCTGCTCCAGGCACTGCATGGATGTCGCATAGGACAGACGGATATATCCCTCGCCAAATTCGCCAAAGGCCGTACCGGGTACCACTACCACCTGTCGTTCTTCCAGCAGCTTCATGGCAAATTCTTCACAAGGCATACCCAGTTGACTGATGTCAATAAATGCGTAGAAAGTCCCAGCCGGAGCATGGCAGGACAAACCAGGGATCTCAGATATCCGCCTCATCACATAGTCACGGCGCAGGCGATACTGCTCCACCATATACTTCAAGTGGTCTTGTGGACCTTCCAAAGCTTCAATAGCCGCGACCTGGCAGGGAGTGGCCGCACAAGCACTGACATTTTCCTGCAGCTTGACCATATTCCGGATCACATTTTCCGGTCCGGCAGCATAACCGATACGCCAACCGGTCATCGCATAGGTTTTGGAAAGGCTATCAATAACCAGGGTCCGTTCTTTCATTCCAGGCAGAGCAGCAAAGCTTGTATAAGTCCTTCCATCAAAGAGGATGTGCTTATACACCTCATCAGCCAAGATCACCAAGTCCTGCTTCTGGGCCAATTCGGCCAGTTGGAGCAGCGTTTCAGTGCTGGCTACAGCTCCTGTGGGGTTGCATGGGCTGTTTAGAATAATGGCCTTTGTCTTATCGGTAACAGCTTCGGCAATAGCGGATACATCCAAATCAAATCCCCGTTGTGCGTTGGTTTTCACCGACACCGGCACGCCGCCGCACATCCGAATCTGTTGGACATAATTAGTCCAGCAGGGTTCGTTGACGATAACCTCATCCCCAGGATTCAGCAGCACTTTCAGCGCCAAAAACAAGGCTCCCATGGCTCCAGGCGTCACCACAATTTGGCTTGCAGGATCGTAAGAGAGTCCCTCTGTGCGATGGAGATACTCTGCAATCGCCTGGCGCAGAGCCAGCAGCCCTGCATTTTCTGAATACTTGGTCTTTCCTTCACGAATGGCCCTGCACCCAGCCTCCACTACGTTCGGCGAGGCAGTAAAATCCGGCTCTCCCAGTGTAAAACTAATGACATGATCGTACTCCAGCGCCTTATTGAACATTTTTCGAATCTTGGAGGGTTGGATCTGCTGAGTGTTGTCTGAAATTTGAATCATATAGGTAACTCCTTTCTACTCCGATTCTTCCGTTCCCTTAATTTGAGAACAGTCATCAATATTCCAAATGCCAAGGAAAGCACCGCTGCATATACGATACGATATTCTTGCGGAAGAAGAAATCCCACGGTATTGACGGGGATCCAAAAGAGAGGAATCGTTTTAAACAGAGTAAAATCGATCAATTCTCCCCAATCTACAGAGTCCACCGCTTGGCGTGGAGTGATATGCTGTCCCGCCAAAAAGCGTATTTCAGCATAATTTCCACATACTCGCATCAGAGCGGAATGAATAGGAGCAAAAAACAGATTATTGGTAACGCTGGTAAAAAAGGCCTGTGCCAGAGCATTTCCATATCCCGGAAGAAGACCTGCTGCCATGGCTTGCCGGGTACCTTGGCTGAACACGGTAAAGGCCAGCGTGACAAGGACGCCTCCTATTCCCCAACTCAGGCTTTTGAACCAAGTCGCCCGGTTGATCTGCCAAGTTCCCTCCAACAGACGTCCGGAGAGCAACTCACCCGCCGTAGCATAGACAGCGAATTGCGCAAAACCTGCCAGATAAGGATACGCTATATTGACCTTGGCAAAGCCTCCTGTGACGCAAAAGAGTACCGTAAACACAGCCAACAACCCATAAGCAACTGCCCAACAAATATCGCTTCGTTTCATATGCATCCCCTAACTTTTGTACCCCAAATATAGCAAAATGGAACCGGCGTTAAAATTCAGCGCCAGTTCCATTTTATGTAGTCTGTATATTATTTTGACAAGCCTTCTGTGTCCCGATGTAAGACCAACGAATCTTTATATACTACCAAAGGATAATGCAGTTTAGCCAATGCAGGCGGTACATTTTTCCCGAGTTTTATTTATAGCGCATCAAAATCGATCTTGTTGGTTGATACAGGAAGACTCTGGATCATCTGTATCCGGTTACGCACATTCATTTTGGTATATATGCTGTGGAAATGTTTTTTTACCGTATGGATACTGATATTCATTTTTTGAGCGATATCTTCATTGGACAGCCCGTGTACGGCCAGATCTAACATTTCCCCTTCTCGACTGGTCAAGCCGTACTGGCTGCACAACTTTTCATGATATCCTTTTGCGTAAAAATAGCGGGTGTCTCCCTTTTTTGCTTCATATACTAAACGGTATGCAAAGTGCTTGTGCAACTGCTCCAATACAAACATATCCCGTTCGCTAAACGGAGGCTTATCAGCTTGCCGGTACAATTTCAATAAGCCGACCGGTTCTTCTCGAAAGGAGATGGAAAGGCCGACGGAATATGCCAAGCGATTGGGCAGATAGAAGTTCTGGTAGATTCCGCTGCTATTCACCTGTTCATCCGAAGATGCCATAGATTCCCGAAAAGCACCGCCTTCACAGGTATACAGCGCCCAGCGAAAAGCATCTGAATTCAGGCTTTCCTGCATCCAGACATCGACAGCCTGCTGAGGCAGATGAAAAGCCGCTGGGGCCTGAAACTGATAGGATCCATTCTCCGCAGTAGAGATTCGGGCAAAAATTGCGCTATCATACGAAATCAAAAAAGGAAGCCATCGGTTCAGAATTTCATGCTGCATTTCCTCTACTGTATAGATAAATGAAATATTGTATGCGATCTCATTGAGGCGTATCCATTCGTTTTCATTTAAAAATGCCATATCAATATCTCCCTTAACATTTGTATCCAGCTATAAGCAAAGCTCAAAAAGATAACAGTATCAATGAATTCCGACCACAATCGCAATTAAAGCGTTCCCATCGTAGAAAGCATTCTAACTCGGTCACGGGTGTAGATGCTCGAAATGCAGATGTGCCACATTATCTCTGACATAACATTCTCCCCACCCTTTCTTTGTCCGATCAGGTCTTGGCGTTCACATAAATACACCCGATCCTATCGATAAGCTTCTCGCGTTATGCTGCCATTATTATATCAGACAGAAGGCTGAAAAGCAATTCCAAACAGAAAGCTGAAAAGCAAAGTAATAGGGCTGCATCTCCACGATCACGATGTCGGGACATTAAAAATCTCAATTTTGAAACCATTCTTGACAGCAGGCATTTTCTTCACCTTTTCAGAGGCGAACGAAGCATGAACCTCCGTGCGCAATCTACCTCTGCGCGGGCGGTATCATCGCGTTTTCGCCGCTGCTCATCCGCCTGCTTGCAGCGGAGAACTATCGTGTGATTGTATCCATACCGCCGATAAGATTTCAAATTTCATATTGCTGAATGCTCCTTGTATCTCTTTTACTATGTCCTTTGCAGTTGTGAAATAGATGTTTTTTACAAGTGTAGGGTCATCATACAACTGCCTTCTTACTAGTGTAGCTGCGATTCCAGAAGTGGCGAAGCCATATATCTGATTGTCTATTATGTGTTGCCTTCTCTTCTGTTCTTCTGGAAATGCCTGTACCATTAGTTGGCTTTCCATTAGCCGTTTGTAAATCTCTGCAAGAAATCTACCACTCTTGACTGCTGGGTCAAAAACTTTGCCTCTTTGTTAAATACACTAGCAGGGAGTAAATCAACCATGTCTTTTACTATGTTTTGTGGCGTGATAACTTCCGAGTTGGAATATTTTGAAATGCCTGTTATGGCTTGGAACCTGTCAAATAAATCTTCCATAGGAACACCATCCTCAAAATCTCATTTTCTTCTGAATATCAGTAAGCTTGGTTTTAAGACAGCCGGCAAAGGAAAGAGGATACCCTAAAAATTAGGTATCCTCTCGGGAATTAGGTATCTGGGGCACGCTTTTGGTGAAATCGACGGAGTTTTTACCATCAACACAAAAGGTAAAAGGGACGCCGCGCTTTCCTCATTGACAATTCGACGGGGAATGCTATAATCTGCTATGTCTGAAAAAATGTAAAATTGAATCGCAGAGGTGCCGCCGCGAGGCGGAGAATAGAGAATCCGGTGCGAATCCGGAACGATGCAGTCACTGTGTACGGGAACGGCCTGCGTAGCCACTGGGAAACTGGGAAGGGCAGCGCCGCGATGAACGAAGTCAGGAGACCTGCCTCTGCGGGAAATCTCAAGCCCGCTGCACACAGGCTGATATTTCTGCGAGTTTACCCGCGGCGCGATTTTTTCGCGGCGCGGTGTTGCTGGTTGGAATCGTGAGAGCGGCTGTGGGTCACCATGGCCGCTTTTATATTTCTTTCAGAACGATTTTTGAAGAAGAAGGTAAAGAGAAACATGAAAAAAGCACTTGCAATCCTGCTCACAGCCGTAATGCTGCTGGGCGTGCTGACCGCCTGCGGCAGCAAGAAGGACGACGCTGCCGACGACACGCAGAACACGGAGGACGCCGACAAGGCCGCGGCCGACAATGTCGCCGCGCTCATTGACGCGATCTACGTTCAGGAGCGCACCGATGAGACCGACGCGCAGTGCGAGGCCGCCAAGGCTGCCTGGGACGCGCTGACCGACGAGCAGAAGGCCATGGTCGAGGGTGAGGAAGCGAGCCCCGAGTATTTCGGCCTTGACACGGGCGATGCGTCCAAGGATGATCCCCGCAATCAGGACGAGATCGGCGAGAACGAGCTTCTGGTCGTTTCCTTCGGCACGTCCTACAACGACAGCCGCATCAACGATATCAAGAGCATCGAGGACGCCCTGCAGGAGGCCTATCCTGACTGGTCCGTCCGCCGCGCTTTCACGGCTCAGATCATCATCAACCACATTCAGGCCCGCGACGGCGAGAAGATCGACAACATGACCCAGGCGCTCGACCGCGCTGTGGCCAACGGCGTCAAGAACCTCGTCGTGCAGCCGACGCACCTGATGCACGGCGCGGAGTATGACGAAATGTGTGCTACCATCGACGAGTACCGCGACCGGTTCGAATCTGTCTCCATCGCAGAGCCCCTGCTCGGCGAGGTCGGCAGCGACGCGACCGTCATCAACGCCGACAAGGAAGTTGTCGCCAAGGCCATCACCGCCGCCGCGGTCGAGGCAAGCGGCTTTGACTCTCTCGAGGCTGCCAAGGAAGCTGGCACCGCGTTCGTCTTCATGGGCCACGGCACCGCACACGTCGCCAAGGTCAGCTACAGCCAGATGAGCGCTCAGATGCAGAACCTTGGCTATGAGAACGTCTTCATCGGCACGGTCGAGGGCGAGCCGGAGGAGACCTCCTGCGAGTCCGTCATCGAGGCCGTCAAGGCCGCGGGCTACACCAACGTCATCCTGCGCCCGCTGATGGTCGTTGCGGGTGACCACGCCAACAACGACATGGCCGGCAGCGACGACGATTCCTGGAAGACTATGTTCGAGGCTGCCGACTTCACCGTCGACTGCCAGATCGCGGGCCTCGGCGAGATTGCCGACATCCAGGCGCTGTACATCGCCCACACCCAGGCCGCCATTGACGCCCTGAACGCATAAAAAGGATCAAAAAGGGGCTCCGAAGCGATTGTGCACCGCTTCGGGGCCTTTTCCGGATGGAGGTACTTCCCAATGAAAAGAACACTGACACTGATACTGACCGTGCTGATGCTCTGCACGCTGCTTTTCGGCTGCGGGCAGAAGAGCGTGGACGGCGATCCGCAGGACACGAACACCGAGCCCGCGCTTGCCGACGGCGTTTACACCGCGGATTTCAGCACCGACAGCAGCATGTTCCACGTGAACGAGGCATGCGAGGGCAAGGGTACGCTGACGGTCGAAAACGGCCAGATGACGATCCACATCAGCCTGCCGTCCAAGAGCATTCTGAACCTCTTCTGCGGCACGGCGGAGGACGCGCGGAAGGACGGCGCGGCGCTCTTACAGCCCACGACCGACACCGTCACCTATTCCGACGGCCTGAGCGAGGAGGTCAATGGCTTTGATATCCCCGTGCCCGCGCTGGACGAGGAGTTCGACGTCGCCATCATCGGCACGAAGGGCAAGTGGTACGACCACAAGGTCTCCGTGACGAACGCCGTTTTGAAGGAAGACGACGCCGCCGCGCCCGCCGAGACGCTGGCCGACGGCACCTACACGATCGCCGTGACGCTCGAGGGCGGCAGCGGCAAGGCGAGCATCCAGTCACCCTGCACGCTGACGGTCGCGGACGGCAAGATGACCGCCACCATCGTCTGGAGCAGCAGCCACTATGACTATATGCTCGTGGACGGCGAGCGCTGCGACGTGCTCTCGACCGAAAACGGCTCGACGTTTGAGATCCCCGTCGCCGCGCTGGATACGCCGCTTGCCGTGGTCGGCGATACCACCGCCATGAGCACGCCGCACGAGATCGACTACACGCTGACGTTCGACGCCTCAAGCGCCGAGGTGAACGGATGAGACGCCTGCCGCGCGCGCTTCTCACGCTGTTGGCCGTGCTGACGCTCTGCGCCTGCGGGGACAAAGCGCAGGACGGTTCGAACGGCGAAGACGCGGCGGTCGCGTGGGATGCTCTGTCGTTTGACAAGTCCATGCCGCTTGACTACGCCACGCAGTTTTCGGTTTCCTACGCGGGTGACGAGTACAAGCGCATCACCATCGGGCAGGATCAGGAATTCCTGCTCGTGCCGGAGGGCGCGGCCGTGCCCAGCGGCGTGCCGGAGGGCGTGACAGTTTTGCAGCAGCCGCTTGATGAAATTTATCTGGTCGCCAGCGCGGCGATGGACAGCTTTGCCCAGCTGGACGCGGTCGACAGCATCCGCTTCAGTGGACGCAAGGAGTCGGACTGGTATATCGAGCAGGCGAAGGAGGCCATGAGCGCGGGTGACATGCTTTACGCGGGCAAATACTCCGAGCCCGATTACGAGCTTATCTTGTCGCAGGGCTGCGATCTGGTGCTTGAAAACACGATGATCTACCACTCGCCCGAGGTCATCGAGCAGTTTGAAACGCTGGGCATCCCCGTGCTCGTGGAAATGTCCAGCTACGAGAGCGAGCCGTTTGGCCGCATGGAGTGGGTCAAGCTCTACGGTGCGCTCATCGGCAAGGAGAACGAGGCCGCGGCGCTGTTTGAGGAGAAAATGGACAGCGTTTCGGGCATTCTGGGCGCTGCGCCCACGGGAAAGACCGTCACATTCTTCTATGTGACGAGCAACGGCGCGGTCAATGTGCGAAAGTCGACGGACTATGTCGCTAAATCCATCGCCATGGCGGGCGGGGAATACGTCTCCTTTGACAACACGGAAGAGGAGAACGCCCAGTCCACCGTCACCATCCAGATGGAGGCATTTTACAGCGGCGCGCACGACGCGGATGTGCTCATCTACAACAGCATCATCGACGGCGGGCTTACGACGATCGACGAGCTTTTATCGCTCGAACCGCTGCTCGGCGACTTTAAGGCCGTGCAGGACGGAAACGTCTGGTGCCTGACGAAGGACTTTTATCAGGAATCGCTCGAATTGAGCGACCTCGTCGTGGATCTCCACACCGTTTTGAGCGGGGCGGATACGCCGCTCCGGTTTTTGACAAAGCTGCAATAATTTTTGACTGGAAAGTTGAAACAGACAGGAGGGACGGGCATGGAGCAGAAGCGGAAAACACGGACGTGGTGCGGCTTTTTGCTGCTGCTCGTCCTTTTGGCTGTTTTTTTGATCTGGAATTTATTCGCGGGCAGCGTGCAGCTCTCCGCGTCTCACATAGGACAAATTCTGCTCGGCGGCGGGGATGACCTGACGCAAAAGCAGATCATTATGCAAATTAGATTGCCGCGCATGGTGTCGGCGCTCATTTTAGGCGGTGCGCTGTCCGTGTCGGGGTATCTTCTGCAAACGTTTTTCCACAATCCCATCGCGGGGCCGTTCGTGCTGGGCATTTCGTCGGGCGCGAAGCTCGCGGTGTCGATCGTGATGATCGTTTTCCTCAGCCGCGGCGTCAGATCATCGTCAGCGCTGCTGATCAGCGCGGCGTTCATCGGCGCGATGCTCTCGATGGGCCTCATCCTGCTCATTTCGCAGCGGGTCAATCAGATGAGCCTTCTCGTCGTCTGCGGCGTGATGATCGGCTACATCTGCTCAGCGCTGACGGATTTTCTCGTCACGTTCGCGGACGATTCAAACATCGTGAACCTGCACAACTGGTCGAACGGCTCGTTTTCCGGCATGAAGTGGGAAAACGTGACGACGATGGCGTGGGCCTGCGGGACCGCGCTGATTTTGACATTTTTTCTCTCCAAGCCCATCCGCGCCTATCAGCTCGGCGAGGTCTACGCGCGCAACATGGGCGTGCCGATCAAGGCGTTCCGCGCGGCGCTCATCCTGCTCTCCAGCGTGTTATCTGCCTGCGTGACGGCCTTTGCCGGCCCCATCTCGTTTGTCGGCATCGCGCTGCCGCACCTGATGAAGGCGCTTTTCAAGACGGCGGAGCCGCTTTTGCTGATCCCGGCGAGCTTCCTCGGCGGGGGCATCTTCTGCCTTGCGTGTGATCTCATCGCGCGCACGGCCTTTGCGCCCACGGAAGTCAGCATCAGCTCGGTCACGGCGGTGTTCGGCGCGCCGGTCGTCATCTACATGATGGTGCGCAGAAAGGCGGGGCGGGAATGAGCGGCTATTTGGAGACAAAGAATTTATCCGTCGGCTACCACGGCAAGCCCCTCATCGAGGATGTGTCCCTCTGCGTGCAGAGGGGAAAGATCGTTACGCTGATCGGGCCGAACGGCTCGGGCAAGTCGACGATCCTGAAAACCGTCATCGGTCAGCTGCCGGAGCTTTCCGGCACAGTGTATCTGGATGGCGAGACGATGCGCTTGCGCAGCCGCAACGATGTCGCGCGGCGCATGGCGATCTTGATGACCGCGCGCGTCGAACCGGAGCTCATGACCTGCCGCGATGTGGTCAGCTCGGGCCGCTATCCCTACACGGGAAGGCTCGGCGTCCTGCGGAACGAAGATAAGAAGATCGTCGAGCAGTCGCTTTCTCAGGTGGACGCGCTCGCGTTCGCCGACGCGCCGTTTTCCGCCGTCAGCGACGGCCAGCGGCAGCGCATTCTGCTCGCAAGGGCCCTGTGCCAGCAGCCGCAGCTTATCGTGCTCGACGAGCCGACGAGCTTTTTGGACATCCGCTACAAACTGGAACTGCTCTCCGTCCTCAAGCGCATGGTGCGCGAAAACGACCTCGCCGTGCTGCTCTCGCTCCACGAGCTCGATCTGGCGCGGCGCATTTCGGACACAGTCATCTGCGTCGCGGGCGACCGCATCGACCGCATCGGCACACCGGAGGAGATCTTCACGAGCGACTACATCGCGCGGCTCTATCACTTGGAGCGCGGGAAGTACGACGAGTGCTTCAGCACATTGGAATTTGTACCGTAGCGCATACAAGTAAAAACGCTTTATAGAGATTGCAGAAGGAGGGGAGACCATGCAGAAGGCAGCGCCGAGATTGCTCATTGCCGGGACGAACAGCGGGTGCGGCAAGACGACGGTGACCTGCGCGATCTTGCAGGCGCTTGTCGACGGCGGCGTTTCTGTCGCCGCGGCGAAGTGCGGTCCCGATTACATTGACCCCATGTTCCACCGCGAGATCATCGGCGCGAAGAGCAGCAATTTGGACCCCTTCTTTTTTGACGACGACACGCTGCGCTTTCTCCTCGCGCAAAACGGTGCAGGGAAGGACGTGACGGTCATCGAGGGCGTGATGGGCTATTACGACGGCATCGGCCTTGATTCCTCGCGCGCGAGCACCTTTGAGGTCGCGCAGCGGACGGAAAGTCCCGTCGTGCTCGTGCTGAACGCGAAGGGCGCGGGACTGTCGGCGCTGGCCGTGCTCGACGGTTTTCTGCACTTTGCGCCGGAAAACCGCATCCGCGGTGTCATCCTGAACGGCTGCACGGCGATGAGCTATCCGACGCTTGCGCGGGCAATCGAAGAACGCTTCAGCGTGCGCGCATGCGGCTTTCTGCCGCAAATGCCCGACTGCTCGCTCGAGAGCCGCCACCTCGGCCTCATCACCGCGGCAGAGGTGAATGATCTGAAAGAAAAGATGCAGCGTCTCGCCGCTAAGGCGCAGGAGACGATCGATTTGAACGCGCTGCTGCAAATCGCGAAGAGCGCGCCGCCGCTTACATTCACGCCGCCGGACATTCCGGTGGCGGGCGAGCATGTGCGCATCGGCGTCGCGCGCGACAGGGTATTTTGCTTTTACTATGAAGACAGCCTGGAACTCCTGCGCCGCTTAGGGGCGGAGCTTGTGTCGTTCAGCCCACTGTCGGATGAACGCTTACCGGAAGACCTGCACGGCCTGTACCTCGGCGGCGGCTATCCAGAGCTCTACGCGGAGCGGTTGGAGGCAAACGCCGCCATACGCGCTTCTATCCGCGCGGCGGTGGAAAGGGGACTGCCCTGCGTCGCCGAGTGCGGCGGCTTTATGTACCTGACGCAGTCCATTGCGGGACATGCGATGGCGGGCGTTTTATCGGGCAGCTGCTTCGACGCAGGGAAGCTGACGCGCTTTGGCTACGCGACATTGACGGCGCAGCGGGATTCGATGCTGTTTGCCGCGGGCGAGCAGATCCCCGCGCACGAGTTCCACCGCTGGGATGCGGAAAATCCGGGCAAGGACTTCCTCGCGGAAAAGCCGAGCGGAAGAAGCTGGCGCTGCGCGTATGCGGGCGAAACGCTCTACGCGGGCTATCCGCATTTCCACTTTTACGCAAACCTGAGCGCCGCGGTGCGCTTTGTTGAAGCCTGCCGAAAGGAGAAACACCGCTATGAGTGAGCCGATGAAGCCGATGGAAATTGAACAGCGCAGCTTCGAGATCATCACGGAGCTGCTGGGGGACCGCGTGCTCGACCCCGAAAACGAGCTTGTCATCAAGCGTGTCATCCACACGACGGCAGATTTTGACTATGCCGACAATCTGACGTTTTCCGACCACGCGGTGCAGAAGGGCATCGCCGCGCTGAAAGGCGGCTGCGACATTGTCACCGACACGCAGATGGCAAAGGCGGGCATCAACAAGACGATCCTCGCGAGCCTCGGCGGCGAGGTGCATTGCTTCATGTCCGACCCCGACGTCGCGCAGGAGGCGAGATCGCGCGGCGTGACGCGGGCGTTCGTCTCGATGGAGAAGGCGGCGGCGCTTGAAAAGCCATGCATCTTCGCCATCGGCAACGCACCGACGGCGCTGCTGTCGTTAGAGCAGCTGATGGAAGAGGGAAAAGCCGCCCCCGCGCTCATCATCGGCGTGCCGGTGGGCTTTGTGAATGTGGAGATAAGCAAGGAGCGCATCATCGAAAAGGCGCGCGCGCCGTACATCGTCGCGCGTGGACGCAAGGGCGGCAGCAACGTGGCCGCGGCCATCTGCAATGCCCTGCTCTATCAGATCAAGCGGTAAGATGATGGAAGAATATCTCGTAAAGGACGGTAAGCGCCTGCGCCTCGGCTACACAACCGGCTCGTGCGCCGCCGCGGCGGCCAAGGCTGCGGCGTGGATGCTGCTGACGGGCAGGAGGAAGGAGTCCATCCGCCTGCAAACGCCCAAGGGCATCGAGCTGAACCTCAAAGTGCTGGACATTCAGATGCTCGCGGACGAGGCGCGCTGCGCCATTCAAAAGGACAGCGGCGACGACCCCGACGTGACGCGCGGCACGCTCATTTTTGCCGCGGTGAAAAGATCAGATAAGTTCGGCGTGACCATCGACGGCGGCGAGGGCGTTGGCCGCGTGACGAAGCCGGGACTTGACCAGCCCGTGGGAGCGGCGGCTATCAACTCCGTGCCGCGAAAAATGATCGAAGAGAACGTGCGCGAGGTCTGCATGCTCGTCGGATACGACGGCGGCATTGACGTGACGATCTCCGCGCCGGAGGGCGAGGCGCTCGCGAAAAAGACCTTCAACCCGCGCCTCGGCATTGAGGGCGGCATCTCCATTCTGGGCACGACCGGCATCGTCGAGCCGATGAGCGAGCAGGCATTGCTTGACACCATCCGCGTGGAGCTGCGGCAGCGGCGCGAGAACGGCGCGGACTACATCCTCCTTGCGCCCGGCAACTACGGCGCAGACTACATCCGCGATTTTATCGGGCTTGACCCGAAGACGGCGGTGCTGACGTCGAACTTCATCGGCGACAGCCTGGAATTCTGCAAGGAATTCGGTTTTCACGGCGCGCTGCTCATCGGGCACATTGGTAAGTTCGTCAAGCTCGCGGGCGGCATGTGGAACACGCACTCGAAATTCGGCGACTGCCGCATGGAGATCATCGCCTCGCACAGCGCGGCGCTGGGCCTGCGCGCAGAACGCACGGAGGAAATTCTGCACTGCGCCACCTGCGACGACGCGCTGCGCATCCTGGACGAAGAGGGGCTGAAGGATGCCTTCCTCGTGCGTCTGGGACAGCGCATCGGCACGATGCTCGGCTATAAGAGCGGCGAACTCCAGAGCGGCGCAATCTTATTTTCGAAAGAATACGGTTTCCTCTGCGAGACGGAACACGCGGAGGAACTGCTCGAACAGATCAGGGAGGGCTGAACGTGGTACATTTTGTTGGCGCCGGAAGCGGCGCGCCGGATCTCATCACGCTGCGGGGCGCAAGGCTCCTTGGCGAAGCAGATGTGGTGATCTACGCGGGTTCGCTGGTGAATCCAGAGCTGCTTACACTTACGAAACCGGGCTGCGAGCTTCACGACAGCGCGAAGCTGACGCTTGAAGAGGTCATCGCCCTCATCGAGCGGGCGGAGCGCGAGGGAAAGACCACCGTGCGATTGCACACGGGCGACCCGAGCATTTACGGCGCGGTGCGCGAGCAGTTCGACGCGCTCACAGAGCGCGGCATCGACTTTGATGTCTGCCCCGGCGTCAGCTCGTTCTGCGGCGCGGCGGCGGCGCTGCGGGCGGAATACACGCTGCCGAACGTGAGCCAGACGGTCATCATTACGCGCGCGGCGGGCCGCACGCCGGTACCCGAGCGTGAGTCCATCCGCAGCTTGGCCGCGCATCAGGCGACGATGGTGCTGTTCTTGAGCACCTCACTCACAGAAAAGCTGCAAGGCGAGCTCCTTGCGGGCGGCTATGGAGAGACAACGCCCGCGGCTGTCGTTTACAAGGCGACATGGCCGGAGGAGAAGATCTTCCGCTGCACGGTGGGCACGCTGCATAAGACAGCGACGGAAAACGGCATGAAAAAGACGGCGTTGATCGTGGTGGGCGGCTGCCTTGGCGGCGAGTATCTGCGCTCGCTGCTCTACCATCCCGACTTTACGACGGAATACCGCAAGGGGAAGGCATGAAGATCGCAATTTTTGCCTACAGCCACGGCGGCTGCGCGGCAGCGCGGCGCGTTCGCGCGGTGCTGGCGGAGGCGGAAACCGTCTGCTACGCGGTACCGCGATTGGAAGAAGCGGGCTTTCTGCCGCTTGCGAAGGACATCTACCGCGAGCGCTTTTCGTCGATGGATGCGCTCATCTTCATCGGCGCGTGCGGTATCGCCGTGCGTGAGATCGCGCCGTATCTTGTGAGCAAAAAGACCGATCCCGCGGTGCTCTGCATCGACGAGAAAATGCAGTTTGTCATTCCGCTGCTCTCCGGTCATATCGGCGGGGCGAACGATCTGGCGCGCCGCCTTGCCGCGGTGCTCGGCGCATCGGCGGTCATCACGACGGCAACGGATGTGAACGGTAAATTTGCCGCCGATGCCTGGGCGGCGAAAAACGGCTGCGCCATCTCGAGCATGCCGCTTGCGAAAAAGGTCGCGGCGGGGATTTTAGAGCACGACGTGCCGCTTGTGAGCGATTTTCCGATCAAGGGTGCATTGCCCGGCGGAATTGTGGAAAAAACGCAGGGTGCGCTGGGAATTGTGATCGGATACTGCACGAAAGAACCGTTTGCCGAAACGCTGCGCCTCACGCCGAGAGTATTGCGTGTCGGCATCGGCTGCCGCAGGGGAACTGCACAGAAAACCATTGAAGCCGCCGTTGCGGCGGTGCTTTCTGCGCATCAGCTGGATCCAAGCGCGGTCAAGGGCGTCTATTCCATTGACTTAAAGCAGCAAGAGGCGGGGCTTCTCGCCGCCTGCGCGAAGCACAACTGGCCGACGGTATTTTACACGGCAGAGGAATTGCGCAGCGTACCGGGCGAATTTACGGATTCCCCCTTCGTGCAGGAGATGACGGGTGTCGGCAACGTCTGCGAGCGCGCGGCGATGCGCGGCGCGGAGAAATTATTGGTGAAAAAGACTGCGGTGGACGGCGTGACCGTCGCCGTGGCGGCGGAGCATTGGGAGGTTACCTTTGGGTAAAGTGATCGTGGTGGGCATCGGCCCCGGCAGCTATGAGGATATGACGATCCGCGCCGACCGCGCGCTGCAATCGTGCGACGCCATCGTCGGCTACGGAGTTTATGTTGACCTTGTGAAGGAGCGCTATCCGGACAAGGCGTTTTATGAAACGCCCATGACGCAGGAGGCAAAGCGCTGCGCGCTCGCGCTTGATCTGGCGCGCGCGGGCAAGACCGCGGCCATGGTCTGCTCGGGCGACAGCGGCATTTACGGCATGGCGGCGCTCGTGTACGAGCTGCGCGGCGAGAGCGAAGAGCCTGAGATCGAGGTCGTCCCCGGCCTGACGGCGGCATGCAGCGCCGCGGCGCTTTTGGGCGCGCCGCTGACGCACGACTTTGCCGTCATCAGCCTGAGCGATCGCCTGACGCCGTGGGAGACCATTGAAAAGCGCCTGACACACGCGGCAAAGGCCGACCTGACCATCGCCCTTTACAATCCCGCGAGCCGTTCGCGGCCCGCACATTTGAAGCGTGCGTGTGATATCCTGCTGCGCGACCTGCCGGACAGCCGCCTCTGCGGCATCGCGCGCAGCATCGGCCGCGCGGGGGAAAGCTGGCGCACCTTGACGCTCGGGGAGCTCAGAGAGGCAGAGGTCGATATGTTCTGCACGGTGATCGTCGGCAACGTATCAACGAAGGAAATTGCGGGGCGGCTCATCACGCCGCGAGGGTACAAAAATGTGTAAGATCTGTATTTTCGCAGGCACGACGGAGGCGCGCCGACTCGTGGAGCTTTTGAGCACCCAGCCGGTCTCCGTCACGGCCTGCGTAGCAACGGAATACGGTGAAACGCTCCTGCCCGAAGGGGGCAACGTGACGGTGCGCTCGGGGCGTATCCCGGTGGACGGGATCATTCAAATGCTTTCCGACACGAAATTTGATTTGGTGATCGACGCGACGCACCCCTACGCGGCATCGATCACCGAGAGCGCTGCGCGCGCCTGCGCGGAGACAGGGACAGAATATCTGCGCCTTCTGCGCGAGGAGTCTGACAAGGTATCTGGCTTTACTTACGTGTTGAATGCGGAAGCAGCAGCGCTGTTCCTGTCGAAGACGGACGGAAATATCCTGCTGACGACCGGCAGCAAGGATCTGAAAACGTATAGCAAGGTAAAAGACTTTACAGATAGAGCCTATGCGCGCGTGCTGCCGCTGGACGCGTCGCTCGCGCTCTGTCGCGAGGCGGGCGTGCAGCCGTCGCACATTTTAGCGATGCAGGGGCCGTTTTCCGAGGAGATGGACACGGCCATGCTGCGCGCCGTGTCGGCTAAGTGGCTTGTGACGAAGGACGGCGGCGAGGCGGGCGGCTTTGCCGCCAAGGTCGCCGCGGCGCGAAAGGCCGGGGCAAATGTGCTCGTGATCGGACGGCCAAAGCAGCGGGAGGGGAAGTCCTTTTCGCAGGTGTTGGACAGCTTGGAGTGCCGCTTTGGTTTCCGATTCGCGCAGAGTGTGAAGATCGTCGGTATCGGGCCGGGCAGCAGGGATGCGATGACGCAGGAGGCGCGCCGCGCGATCGAAGAGGCGGACTGCCTCATCGGCGCGAGACGCATGCTGGATGCCGCCGCGCGCGGCGGGCAGAAGACTTATGCCGCCATCGCACCACAGGAGATCGCGGACTTCATTCACGCGCACTGCGAATACCGGCAAAGCGCGGTCGTGATGTCGGGCGACACGGGCTTTTTCAGCGGCACGAGGAAGCTGCTGCCGCTGCTTTCTGACTGCGAGGTCAGCGTGCTGCCGGGCCTGAGCTCGCTTTCCTACCTCTGTGCAAAGCTGCAAACGTCCTATGAGGACGTTCATGTCGTCAGCCTGCATGGCCGCGCGCACGACATCACGGCAGACGTGCGCGCGCACGCGCGCGTTTTCGCGCTCGTCGGCGGCGAGAATGGCGTGAACGGCCTGTGCCGAACGCTGGCGGAAAACGGCCTCGGCACCGTGACGGTGAGCGTCGGCGAACGTTTAAGCTACGAGGACGAGAACGTCACCACCGGTACGGCGGAGGAGCTGCAAAGTAAGGCCTTTGCGCCCTTGAGCGCCGTGCTGATCGAAAACGACCATCCCGATGCCATCGTGACGCACGGACTGCCGGACGAGGCGTTTTTGCGAGGCGCGGGCGAGGGCGGCGTTGTGCCGATGACCAAGAGCGAGGTGCGCGCCGTCGCGCTCTCGAAGCTCCGCCTGACCGAGCGCGCCGTCTGCTATGATATCGGCGCGGGAACGGGTTCGGTCGCCATCGAGATGGCGCTTCAGGCGAAGCACGGTCATGTCTACGCCGTTGAGCGCAGAGACGATGCGGTCGAGCTGTTGAAAAAGAATCAAGCGGCGTTCCATGTGGAGAACCTGACGGTCGTTTCCGGCACTGCGCCGGAGGCGTGCCGCGATCTGCCTGCACCGACGCACGTCTTTATTGGCGGCAGCGCGGGCAACCTGCGTGATATTCTGTCGATGCTGCTTGCCAAAAATCCGCACGTCCGCATCGTGGCGACGGCCGTCTCGCTTGAGAGCATCGCCGAGCTGACGGCGTGCATGAAGGATTTTGCCTTTACCGAGGCGGAGGCCGTCTCCGTCCAGATCGCCCGCGGCAAAAAGGCGGGGCCGTATCACCTGATGACGGGGCAGAACCCCGTGTATATCTTCACGATGCAGTCGGAGGAGAAGCTATGATTGGGCCAATTTTGCCGCTTCTCATCGGCTTTGGCATCGACTGCGTTCTGGGCGATCCGCACAGCCTGCCGCATCCGGTCGTGCTGATCGGGAAGACGATCAGCGCGCTGGAGTGCGTTCTGCGGAGGATTTTCCCCAAAACGCCGCGCGGCGAGCGCGCGGCGGGCGCGGTGCTGTGGGGGATCGTCGCATTTCTCGCGGCGGCGGTGCCCGCGCTGCTTCTGTGTTTGTGCGGCAGGGTGAGTCCGTGGCTGCGCCTCGCGGTCGAGAGCGTCATGTGCTGGCAGATCTTGGCGGCAAAGTCGCTGCGGGATGAGAGCATGAAGGTGTATCACGAACTCGAGCACGGCAGCATCGAATCCGCGCGCCGCGCCGTTTCAATGATCGTGGGACGCGACACGGCGGCGCTCGACGATGCTGGCGTGACGCGCGCCGCGGTCGAGACCGTGGCGGAGAACACGTCAGACGGCGTGGTCGCGCCGCTTTTGTACCTTGCCATCGGCGGCACGCCGCTGGGCTTTTTCTACAAGGCTGTGAATACGATGGACTCGATGCTCGGCTACGTCGAGCCGCCGTATAAGGACATCGGCCTTATGCCTGCGAAGGCGGATGATATTGCGAACTATCTGCCTGCGCGCATCTCTGCATTGCTGATGCTCGCGGCGGGCGGACTTCTGCGCATGGACGTGAAAAACGGCTGGAAGATATTCCGCCGCGACCGCTACAAGCACGCGAGCCCGAACTCCGCGCAGACGGAGTCGGTCTGCGCGGGCCTTTTGGATGTGCGCCTCGCGGGCGACGCGTGGTACCACGGCGTGCTGCACAAAAAGGAGCACATCGGCGACGCACTGCGGCAGATCGAGCATGAGGATATCCCGCGCGCCTGCCGGCTGATGTACGGCACGACGCTTCTGGCGCTGCTGCTTGGCTGCGCGGTCCGGCTGCTGATTTTTTCGCTGTGAGGGAAGAGAATGCTTTATCAAACGGAAAACCGCCACGGCGGAGATATCTACGGCGGCATTGCGCTCGACTTTTCGGCGAATGTGAGCCCGCTCGGCACGCCGAGAAGCGTGACCGACGCGATCGAACGCGCGCTGCCCGAGCTCTACCGCTACCCGGACCCCTACTGCCGGACACTCGTACAGACGATCTCGGAATATGAGGGGGTGCCGAAGAACTTTGTCCTCTGCGGCAATGGCGCGTCCGAGCTCATCTACGCCTATTGCGGGGCCGTGCGGCCCAAGCGCGCGATGGAGCTCGCACCGACGTTTTCGGAGTATTCGCTTGCCTTGCGGCGGACAGGCTGCGAGGCCGTGCGCTTTGCGCTCAAGCAAGAGGAAAACTTTGACTTGCGGGAGAACTTTTTGCCGATCCTTGCGCGCGAAAAGATCGACGCGCTGTTCCTCTGCAACCCGAACAACCCGACGGGACGGCTCATTGCGGACGATTTGCTGGAAGAAATTCTGCGCATCTGCCGCGAGAAAAATATCGCGCTTTTTGTCGACGAGTGCTTTTTGAGCCTGTCGGACGGCGGCGTTGATCTGACGCCGTCCCTATCTGACTTCCCGCAGCTTTTTATCCTCAAGGCCTTTACGAAGAGCTTTGGCATGGCGGGGCTGCGGCTGGGATATGGCCTGAGCGCGGACGAGGCATTGCTGCGGAAGATGTCGGCGGCGGTGCCGCCGTGGAATGTCTCGACGCTTGCACAGGCGGCGGGCGTCGCTGCGCTGGGCGATGCGGAGTTTCTGGAGAAAAACCGAACCATCATCCGAGCGGAGCGCCCGTGGCTCGAGGAAAAACTGAGGAAATTCGGCTTTTGGGTGTGCCCATCGCAGGTGAATTACATCTTATTCCGTGGCGATGTGGGCTTGACGGAACAGCTGCGAGCGCGCGGCGTCGCGATCCGCGACTGCGCAAATTTCGAGGGCCTGACATCCGGCTGGTATCGCGTCGCGGTCCGGCAGTACGAGGAAAACGAACAGCTTATCGCGGCAATCAGAAGCGTGGGAAAGGAGTGAGCGCATGGCAAAAACTATCATGATCCAGGGGACGATGTCCAACGCGGGCAAGAGTCTGCTGGCCGCGGGGCTCTGCCGTGTTTTGAAGCAAGACGGCTATCGCGTTGCCCCGTTCAAGAGCCAGAATATGGCGCTCAACTCGTTCATCACGAAAGATGGCGGCGAGATGGGGCGCGCGCAGGTGGTGCAGGCTGAGGCCGCGGGCATCGAGCCGGATGTGCGCATGAATCCGATTTTACTGAAGCCGACGACGGACGTCGGCAGTCAGGTCATCGTGAACGGACGCATACAGGGCAATATGCCCGCGATGGAATACTATCGCAGAAAGCGCGACTTTATCCCAACGGTGATGGAGGCCTATGAGAGCTTGGCACGCGAGTACGACATCATCGTCATCGAGGGCGCGGGCAGCCCCGCGGAAATCAATTTGCAGGAAAACGACATCGTCAACATGGGTCTTGCCCGCATGGTGGATGCGCCGGTGCTGCTGGTGGGCGACATCGACCGCGGCGGCGTGTTCGCCCAGCTCTACGGCACGGTCGCGCTGCAAAGTGAAGAGGACAGAAGGCGCATCAAGGGCGTTGTTGTCAACAAATTCCGCGGTGACCGCGCCATTCTGGAACCGGGGCTCAAAACGCTTGAGGAGCTCTGCGGCGTACCCGTGGCGGGCGTTGTGCCATACCTCCATGTCGACATCGACGACGAGGATAGCTTGAGCGAACGCTTCGGGCGGGATAAGGAGCCGCGGCTCATCGACATTACGGTCATCCGCCTGCCGCGCATTTCGAACTTTACGGATTTTTCGCCGTTTGAGCGCTACGAGAATGTCTCGCTCCGCTATGTGGAGCGGGCGCGGGACCTGCGCGCGCCGGATATGATCGTGATTCCCGGTACGAAGAGTACGATCGCCGACCTCCAATGGCTCCGCCAGAGCGGGCTGGAGGCGTCGATCCAAAAGGCTGCGAGCGGCGGCACGCTGGTTTTCGGCGTCTGCGGCGGCTATCAGATGCTGGGGCGGCACATTTCCGACCCCGAACAGGTCGAGGCCGCGGGCGTGACGGAGATCGACGGAATGGGCCTTCTGCCGCTCGAAACAGTATTTCAGGGCGAAAAGGTGCAGACGCAGACAAACGGCGTCTTCTCCGGCGTCGCGGGACTGCTCTCTGAGCTGAACGGCAAGCGCTACGCGGGCTACGAGATCCACATGGGCCGCAGCGAAGAAGCGCGCGGCGCACTCTTCAGCATGGGCAATGTCTACGGCAGCTATGTCCATGGTATTTTCGATGAACAAGAGGTCGCCGACACGATCTTAAAAGCGCTGTGCACGAAAAAGGGCGTTTCCTTTGAATCGCTCGGCACCTTTGACGCGGGGGCCTACAAGGAGCGGCAGTATGATCTGCTGGCAGACGCGGTGCGCGCGGGGCTCGATATGCCGCTCATCTACCGCATTTTGAATCAGGAGGTGTGAGCATGCAGGGGCTGATTCACCTGTACTGCGGCGACGGCAAGGGCAAGACGACCGCGGCGGTCGGACTGAGCGTCCGCGCGGCGGGCGCTGGAAAGCGCGTGCTGTTTGCGCAGTTTTTGAAGGACGGCAGCTCGTCCGAGTTGAACATCCTGCGCGCGCTGCAAAATGTTGAGGTCGCGTGCTGCACGCAGAACTTCGGCTTTTTCAAGGCGATGGACGGGCAGACGAAAGCGGCGGCGCAAAAGGCCTATTCCGCGCTGCTGGAAGACGTGATGCGAAAGAGCGCGGACGGCGTCGATCTGCTCGTGCTCGACGAGGCGGTCGCCGCCTGCAACTATGGCTTGATCGAAGAGGCAACGCTGATCGACTTTCTGCGCGGCAGACCAAAAGCGCTTGAAGTCGTGCTGACGGGGCGAGACCCGTCGCAGCATTTGCTGGACGCCGCCGACTATGTGACGGAGATGCGAAAGCGCAAGCACCCGTTTGACCGGGGGATCGCCGCGCGGCGCGGCGTCGAATTTTAAGAAGGGAAGAGCCATGCAGAAGGAATTGGACGCGCTCGTGCGCGAAGTTTTGCCGCTCGATCGCGGCACGATGACGGCGGCGGAAGAGTATCAGGCGCGGCTCGCCAAGCCCCCCGGCAGCCTCGGGCGGCTCGAAGAGATCTCCATCCAGCTTGCGGGGATCACAGGGCGGGTGCACAATGCGCTCAATAAAAAGCAGCTGCTCGTCTTCGCTGCGGACAACGGCGTGGTGGCCGAGGGCGTTTCCAGCGCGCCGCAGTCCGTGACGAAGCAGCAGACCATTAACCTGATGCGGGGCAAGACGGGAGCTGCGGTGCTGGCAAAGCACTTTGGCTGCGGCTTGACCGTGTGCGATGTCGGCGTGAATGCCGATATTTACGAGAGCACCGTTTTGAACCGCAAGATCGCCTACGGCACGCAAAATATCTGCACCGGCCCCGCGATGACGCGGGAGCAAACCTTACAGGCCATCCTGACCGGCGCAGAGATCGCGAGGACGGTCGACGCGGACGTGATCGGTGTCGGCGAAATGGGCATCGGCAACACGACGACCTCTTCGGCGGTGCTGGCCGTGCTGCTGGGAGCGGACGTCGAGGCCGTGACGGGCCGCGGCGGCGGTATCACGGAGGAGAGCTTTCGCAAAAAGAAAGCGGTCATCCGCACCGCCATTGAGGTAAATCGGCCGGACAGGGACGACGTTGTCGGCGTCCTTTCCAAGGTCGGCGGCTTTGACCTCGCGGCGATGTGCGGCGCATTTTTGGGCGCGGCGGCGGCACGCCGGCCGGCGGTCATCGACGGCCTCATTTCCGCCGCGGCGGCGCTGTGCGCCGTCAGGCTGTGCCCGAATGTGCGCGGCTACCTGGTGCCGAGCCACGCCTCGTTTGAGATCGGCTACCGCCTCGCGATGGAGGCGATGGACCTGCGCCCGCTGTTTGACCTTGGCATGCGATTGGGCGAGGGGAGCGGCTGTCCGCTCGCCTTTCAGGTGCTCGACGCTGCGTGCGCTGTCATCAACGACATGGCGACCTTTGACGAGGCGGGCATCAACGACGACTATCTGGACGAAATTCGCCGGGGCGACCAGTTCACGCCCTGAGAGAAGGAAACGCGCATGGGAACGCTGATCATGATCTCCGGTGCAAACGGCAGCGGCAAGAGCCGTTATGCCGAGCGCATCGTCGCGCGCACGACAGGCGAGCGCTATTACATCGCCACGATGCGCCCCTGCTCGGAGGAAAATTTGCAGCGTATCGAAAAGCACCGCGAGCAGCGAAAGGACCTGCAATTTACGACGCTCGAATGCCCATATCAGGTCGGCGCGGCGGCGGTCAAAGGGGACGGCGTCGTGCTGCTTGAGGATGTGTCGAATCTGCTGGCAAACGCGATGTTCGAGCGCGGCGGGGATGAAGCAAGCGTGTACGCGGACATCGAAGCGCTGTGCTCGCGCTGTCGTCTGCTCGTCGCCGTGACGATCACAGGCCTGCGCGCCGACGGCTACGACGGCGAGACGGCGGCTTACATCCGCGCGCTGAACGGCCTGAATCAAAGACTGTACGACCGAGCCGCGGCGGCGGTCGCAATGAAAGACGGCGCGCCGTTTGCCGAAAAGGGAGACCTCGATGAGATTATTTGAATCGCTTTTGATCGCGCTGTCGACGTACAGCGCGGTGCCCGTTCCGCAGCTTGATTGGAACGAAAAAAATATGCGCTACGCGATCTGCTTTTTCCCCGCGGTGGGTGTTCTCTGCGGCGCGGCGCTCTGGCTGTGGGCTGTACTTGCGCAGGCGACGGGCATGAGCGGCGTGCTGTTCGCGGCAATCGCGGCGTGCCTGCCGATTTTAGTGACAGGCGGCATCCACATGGACGGTTATCTCGACACGGTAGACGCACTCTCGTCGCACCAGACGCGCGAGAAAAAGCTCGCGATCATGAAGGATGCCAACTGCGGCGCATTCGCGGTCATTTACGGCGGCGTGTACCTGCTCGCATACGCGGGCTTTGCCTACGAGGTGTTCGCCGCAGGGCATATTTTGCTGATTTGCCCGCTGTTCGTGCTCTCTCGCGCGCTGTCGGGCCTGTGCGCGGTGAATCTGCCGAATGCGCGAAAGTCCGGCATGCTCTGCGCCTTCACAAGCGGCGTCCAGCGCCGCAGGGCGACAGTCGCGCTCACGCTCGTCGGCCTCGCCGCCGCGGCGGGGATGGTCTGGATGTCTCCCACGGCTGGCGGGATGGCGGCGGCGTTTGTGGTGGTTTCCGCGCTCAAGTATCGCAGATTCGCGCTGGCGCAGTTTGGCGGCGTGACAGGGGACACGTCGGGCTTCTTTTTGCAGCTCTGCGAGCTCTGCGGCCTGATCGGCGTCTGGATCGGAGGGCTGCTGTGATCGACATTTTCTTCATCCGCCACGGCGCGACGGAGGGAAATCTCCGCCGCCGCTACATCGGCCGCACGGACGAGCCGCTGTGCGAGGCGGGCATCGCACAGGTCAAAGCGCTGCAAAAGCGGGGGCTTTCAGTCGATCGGCTTTTTGTCAGCCCCATGCTGCGCACGCGGCAGACGGCGGACATTCTTTTTCCGAAGATGCACTATACCGTCGTGGACGGCTTGATTGAGACGGATTTTGGCCGCTTTGAGGGGAAGTCCGCAGACGAGCTTTCGGGCGACCCCGCCTATCAGACGTGGGTCGATGCGATGTGCCTGACGCCCATCCCCGAGGGTGAGAGCGTAACGGACTTCAAAACGCGTTGCTGCGAGGCGTTTGCGGAGACGATCAAAAACGTGCCGGACGGCTCGCGCGTGGGATTTGTCGTCCACGGCGGCGTCATCATGGCGATCATGGAGGCATATGCGCGTCCGAAGAAGGACTTTTATGCCTACCACATCGGAAACGGCGAATGCCTGCAAGGCGTGTATGACGGAGAAACAATTCAGATCAAATAGTGAACACCGCCCGCATTCCGGATATCTTTCCGGAACGCGGACGGTGTCTTTATATGGTATCGGTGTGGTTACACCGTCGGCGCGGCGTAGGCCACGTCGTACTCGCTCCACTGGATGCGGATGGAGCAGCGTGCGCCGCCCGCGGAAAGGAACGAATTGATCTCACACATCGACCAGAGCTTCGTGACGGGATCCTGCTGGCGGATGCGCATGTTGTGCGTCTCCTGCGAGTTTGTGTACACGGTGCCGTCGATCGCAATGCTTGCGGAAATGCTGCTGCCGTTGAGCGTCTGTATCTCGATCGTGCTGCCGTCGTAGATGGTCGTTCTGCGCAGGTCGACCAAAACGGGCGCGGCGGTGTTCTTCGGCACGATGCTGATGCGCAGCGCGCTGGCTGACGCGCGCTGATAGGTCAAAATCGGGTCCTTGAGCGGAATATTCAGCGTGCTGTCTGCCGCGGAGAGGTCGACATGGTACTCGGTGAACGGCGCGAATAGATTAGGCGTCGTCAACTCCTGCTCGCTGGTTTGGAAGTGCAGCTTGTAGCTCAGTGGGGTGTCCTACGCGACGGTGATGACCGGCGTTTCGCCGGTGTCGCCTTTCTCGCCTTGGATGCCCTGTTCGCCTTTTTCTCCGCGCTCGCCTCGGGGACCAATGGGTCCCTGCGAGCCGGGATCGCCCTTTGGGCCGATGGGGCCGGTCGGCCCCTGGATCGTGACATAGCTATACGGATCGAACGGACAGCAGCCGTTCCCGCGGCAGGACCCCGTGTAGTAATTCATAGACGTCTCCCCCTGACATGATATCGGTGCTTTATCCTATGCATCGGACGAAGAAACAGCGCGCACAGCAGGGAAGAAAAAGGCGGCAGACATGCATCTGCCGCCCGCCGCTTTTATGAAAGACGGTTTTCATTGACGAAACCTCAACTTTGTATTATGTTATACATGGGAATCATATTGTCAGGCATAAAAGGAGAAAATTATGAACGATACGCCCGGATATGTGAAAAATTTGAAAAAAGAGTCTGTGGTGCAGAGTGTCATCAACTGCCTGACAGACGCCATGCGTAATAAAGAGCTCAAGCCCGGCGACCGCATCCCGCCCGAGCCGGAGCTGGCCGCGTCGATGGGCGTTGCCCGCAGTTCCGTACGTGAGGCCATCAAAATCCTCTCCTACCTCGGCGTGCTGGAGAGCAAGCGTTCAGAGGGGACCTTTGTTTGCAGCGGCTTCCAGGAGAGCATGATCGATCCGATGATCTACGGCATCATCCTGAATCAGGATTCCTTCGACAATCTGATGGAGCTGCGTGAGATGGTCGAGACCGGCATCATGCGCCTTGCCAGCCAGAAGTATGACGAGGAGGATGGCCATGCGCTCGAGGTGATGCTCGAACAGATGAAAGAGATCGTCCACAGCGGTGACAACGAGGTCGACCGCTTCTTCGCCGTGGACAACGAGTTCCACGACCTGATCTCGCAGATGGGCAAAAATCCGCTGGCCGACAAGATCAGCCGCGTCGTGCGCACGCTGACGCACGCCGTCCGCTACGAGACCGTCAGCACGATGATCACGAGCGGCAGAGGCGACGAGCTCGTCGCCGCGCACAGCAAGCTCCTTGAGATCCTCAGGGGACACGAGGGAGAGGACGTGGAGGAGATCGTCCGCGGCACCTACTTCGGCGATATCATCCACGGCGGAGAGAAGTAACTGAAAATGCAAGGACCGCCGTCGCAGATG
>OFMC01000479.1_pt1 | contig 41202 bp, 30 predicted proteins | sample 1541271 | NCBI WGS metagenome assembly OFMC01 (sample SAMN04209252, study PRJEB22552) | human gut metagenome | biome: gut; material: feces | host: Homo sapiens | place: USA: Oklahoma | reverse complement strand
GCGAGCTGGGTTCAGAACGTCGTGAGACAGTTCGGTCTCTATCTATCGTGGGCGTTGGAGTTTTGCGTGGTGCCGCCACTAGTACGAGAGGACCGTGGTGGACAGACCTCCGGTTTACCGGTTGTGCCGCCAGGCGCACCGCCGGGTATCCGCGTCTGGAGTGGATAAGCGCTGAAAGCATCTAAGCGCGAAGCCCGCCGCAAGATGAGAGCTCCTTTTTGAGGGTCGTCAGAGACGATGACGTTGATAGGGCGCAGGTGTAAAGGCGGCGACGCCAAAGCCGAGCGCTACTAATTGCCCGAAACTTTCGCTCCTTTAGGGAGCGCATACCTTCGGCTTGCACGGCGTGTGCCGTGTGGTTGGGAGCTATGTTTTGCTTGTCGCGATTTGTCATAACCCATTTATCAGGTGGCTATGGCGGCGGGGTCCCACCTCTTCCCATTCCGAACAGAGAAGTTAAGCCCGCCTGCGCCGATGGTACTGCAATGCAATGCGGGAGAGTAGGTGGCCGCCCCCTTTCAACAGGAGAGCCTTCGAGCATTATGCTTGGAGGCTCTTCTCATTATATATATGCTATTCCTTGTAATATGCAGATTCTTATGGAGGCCCTCTTTCATGATTCATAGGCCATTACTCTAGTATGCAATCAGGGTTTCTCAATACAGCTGAAGTTTCTCAGCTTTGATGATGGCTGTGGGCTTTTGTAATTGCCAATGTGAGTTGTTATTAGTTATAGTTCTTCTATTGTGTCTTTTCTGAGTTTCTACTATCACCCGTCTCTTTGCCTGCCAGAATTCTCTGGAGAAGGATAGGGGAGCAATTGATGCATAGGGGGACTCAATTGTAGAAGAAGGCCTAAAAAAATGCTTAAAGTGTTGGTGGAATGCAAAATAAGTCGTAACTTTGCACCCGCAAATTGGCGCGCAAGCGTCGTTTAAGTCAAATCATTTAAAATTTACAAAAGCAAAACATGATTGTTGTACCAGTTAAGGACGGTGAGAACATCGAGAGAGCTCTCAAGAAGTTCAAGAGAAAGTTTGAAAGAACAGGTGTCACGAAGGAGCTGCGTGCTCGTCAGCAGTTCGTTAAGCCTTCTGTGAAGAAGCGCTTGAAGATGGAGCATGCCATCTATGTGCAGAAGCTCCGCGACGCTGAGCAGTAAAAAACTTCCGTCAAAATTTGGTAGTTTGATTTTTTTTCCATAACTTCGTAGCCTAATTAGCTTAGAAAGGGCGTGGCGCGATGATGAAGGAAGAATTTCTGGAGTATCTGAGGCTGGAACGCAATTATTCTCAGTCCACGGTGGACAACTATGGACGGGCGTTGCGAAGCCTTAAAGACTACTTTGAGACGCTGGAGGAGCCACTTAGTTGGCTTACCATCGATTCCGACATTCTGCGCGGCTGGATAGGACAACTGATGGATGCGGGCGAGAGCCCTTCCACTGTCAATCTTAAGCTCAGTGCGGTTAGAGCCTTCTACCGCTGGGCTTTACGACGTGGACTGGTAGAAGCCGATCCTGTCAGCATGATTCAGGGTCCAAAGAAGCAGCGCCCCTTGCCAAACTTTGTCCGCGATAAGGAGATGGACAAGTTGCTTGACCCGATCAAGTGGGGAGACGACTATGACAGTTGTCTTACACGTACGATACTCATCGTATTCTATGAGACGGGCATTCGGTTGGCCGAACTGGTGGGACTCGATGACAAAGACGTCAGTCTTATCAACGGTGAACTGAAGGTGACGGGAAAACGTCGCAAGCAGCGTGTGATACCTTTCGGAGAAGAGGTGGCGAGAGCGGTGACGATCTATCGCGCCAAACGCGATGCTGAGATTGCTCATAAGCAGTCGGAGGCCTTCTTCCTTCAGAAGAAGGGAGTGCGTATCAACCGCTCGCAGGTCGAAAAGCGAGTCAAGGTGGCTTTGGGTAACATTCCCATGCTTGGCAAGCGTTCGCCCCATGTGCTTCGGCACACCTTCGCAACCTCGATGCTCAATCATGGGGCAGGACTGGAAAGCGTAAAAAAGTTGCTCGGTCATGCGTCTCTAGCCACAACGGAGATTTATACGCATACGACCTTTGAGCAATTGAAGAGAGCATATAACGAAGCCCATCCCAGGGCTTGAATTACGAACACCTTTAAAATGGAGGTAACTATGGAGATCAGAATCAAGTCGATACATTTCGACGCTACCGAAAAACTGCAGGAATTCATCAACAAGAAAGTAGAGAAACTGCAGAAGTCTTACGAAGACATTCAGAAAGTAGAGGTGCAATTGAAGGTGGAGAAACCTGCTGCCGCATTGAACAAGACGACCAGTCTGACGGTAACTGCACCAGGCAGTACACTTTTCGTGGAGAAAACGTGCGACACGTTTGAGGAAGGTGTGGATCTGTGTCTGGACGCAATGAAGGTTCAACTCACCAAGTTCAAGGAAAAACAAAGAAATCTATAAAAAAGTTCCTTTAAAATTTGGAGGTATCAAAAAATAGCCGTATCTTTGCAGCCGTTTTCCGACAGATAGTCTGAACGGTCAAGCGGCTGCAAAGATTTCTTCGGTTTGGGTGGTTTCCAGAGTGGCCAAATGGGGCAGACTGTAAATCTGCTGCTTCTAGCTTCGGTGGTTCGAATCCATCACCACCCACTTCGACAAGAGATTGCTTTGCGGCAGTCTCTTTTTTTATCCTCTTCTTTTATTCTCTCCTTTTTCGTTTTGCACCCTATATATTGGGTGTCCTCGGGTGTCCTCGCGAAGCGTTGTTCTTGTTGTTTACCTTGCAGCAAGATTATGACTCGCGTAGCGCATTGTTACTTGTTGTAAAAGTTGTATTTGTTGTTTTCCATACTCAGTCTTCGATTTGCGCTACTTAAACAAGGTAGGCTGCATCTCAACAATAAAAAAGAACGAGATTCTTTTTGTATTGTCTTCGATTTGCATTACCTTTGCAGGCGATGAAAGATTCTGTGATTATTGTGAGTGGTGGACTCGACTCCATCACGCTGCTCTATGACAAGGCGGAGGAGATAGCGCTGGCGATCTCGTTCGACTATGGTGCCAACCACAATGCGCGGGAGATTCCCTTCGCCCGCCTGCACTGCGAACGCTTGGGTATCAAGCATATCACGATACCCCTGGCTTTCATGCACGACTATTTCAAGAGTTCGCTCCTCTCGGGGGCCGGCGACATTCCCGAGGGCCACTATGCGGACGACAACATGCGCTCCACCGTGGTGCCCTTCCGCAATGGCATCATGCTCTCCATCGCGGCGGGCATTGCCGAGAGCCACGAACTGAAGAAGGTGCTCATAGCCAATCATGGTGGCGACCACGCCATCTATCCCGACTGCCGTCCTGGATTCATACGGGCCATCAGCGACGCCACGCAGGCCGGAACCTATGTCGGCGTGGAGGTTGTGGCGCCCTACACCCAACTGACGAAGACGGAGATCGTGAAGCGGGGCGCACAACTGGGCATCGACTACGCCGAAACATGGAGCTGCTACAAGGGCGGAAACGTGCATTGTGGCAAGTGTGGCACGTGCGTCGAGCGCCATGAGGCGTTTGTGCTGGCAGGCCTCCCCGACCCCACTATCTACGAGTAGGCTTTCCTCGCGGCCGGCCTGCCCTTTTGTGGGCGAGAAGCAATGTTTGTATTATAACATTGCCTAATTTAGCGTACTGTTTAGCCAAAAATTCTTAAACGTCCGTCGTTTACCCCTCCTAATCGAAGAAAAATGTATAACTTTGCGACCCTTTTATGGATATTGGGGAAATAGCGCCAATAGTAATCAGGTAAAAAGGAAGGGGAAATAAATAATACATGAGACAACTTAAAATTCAAAAGAGCATCACCAACCGCTCCAGTGAAGCACTCGACAAGTACCTCGTAGAGATTGGCCGCGAGCCCATGATCACCGTCGATGAGGAGATAGAACTTGCGCAGGAGATTCACAAGGGCGGCAGAAAGGGTGAGCGCGCCAAGGAAAAGTTGATTAAAGCCAACTTGCGTTTTGTCGTGTCCGTAGCCAAGCAGTATCAGCACCAAGGTCTCTCGCTGACCGATTTGATCGACGAGGGCAACATCGGCCTGGTCAAGGCAGCTGAGAAGTTTGACGAGACCCGCGGCTTTAAGTTTATCTCCTATGCCGTATGGTGGATTCGCCAGAGCATCCTGCAGGCCATCGCCGAGCAGAGTCGCATCGTCCGCTTGCCGCTCAACCAGGTGTCGGCGATCTCCAAGATCAACCAGATGACCAACGAGTTCATCCAGCAGCACAACCGCCGTCCGTCCATCCATGAGCTTTCGGAGCTGACGGGCATCGACGAGAGCCGCATCCGCCAGAGCCAGAATGCCGACAACCACCACATGAGTATCGACGCGCCGTTTAGCGACGACGACGACAACTCCATGGCCGACATGCTCTCAGGCGGCGAGGACAGCCGTACAGACCGCAGCGTCGATTTCGAGTCGATGAGCGACGACCTCAAGGCCGTGCTGAAGAAGACCCTCAAAGACCGCGAGATCACGATCGTGACGGAGTGCTTCGGTATCGGATGCCACGAGAAGGGACTGGAGGAGATCGGCACGGAGATGGGACTGACGCGAGAACGCGTACGGCAGATCCGCGAGAAGGCTATCGAGAAGATCCGCGAGAGCGGCAACGCCCGCGTACTGATGAAGTATCTCGGATAGGCGCAACATTTTTGTGGGAAAAATCATACTGCCCTGCGACGCAAGTCGTGGGGCTTTCTTGTCTGTACGCTGCGAGCGTTGCGATAGAAATGGAGTAAAAAAAGAGAATCCACATACAAGGCGTATGTGAACCGTCCTTGCGAACTTGCAACCTTACACCTTACACCTTACACCTTACGTTTTCATCTTTCCACTTCGCCATTTTGGATCTTTCGCAGTCGTCAGGACGATACCATAAAACAAAGCAGGCTTGTACGGTTGAAATTACCCAATACGCCCTGAACCAACGGTCACCGGCCGAAGGGAAAGGTAAAGGGCAGAAGTTCCTAGCCCAGGGCGACGCCCTGGGTAATTATGAACACCAATCTGTCGCCCTGAAAGGGCAAAAGCTTTAAAGAAGCAGGCTATAAACAATTCTTTTGCCCTTGCAGGGCGTCTTGTTGATTGCTATTATACCCAGGGCGATGCCCTGGGCTATGGTCTGTTGGGCTTTCAGCCCGTTTCAACCGTACAGGTCGAAAACCATCACGCTGTTTTGCTAACGGGCGTCAGAAGGGGCGTCCTCCGGGATGACCCATGGGCGGGCGTCCACCCGGAGGACCCATAGGCGGACGGCCACCCGGGGGTCCCATAGGCGGGCGTCCACCCGGAGGTCCCATCATCGGGCCGTCGTCGCCACGGCGCACGCCTGCTGGGTGCTGCGGCTTGCCTCCGAAGAGGTTGAAGCGATAGGAGATCGTCAGGAGCGCGTAGCTATTGATGCTGTTATACTCCGTATCCGTGCGGCCCATGGCGTTGACCACGCGCGAGAGGTTGCTCTGCTGGTGGAGGATGTCGTAGAGCTGGAGCGAGATCGTGAGCGGCTTACCACGCAGGAAGCTCTGCGCCACCTGGGCGTTCCAAAGCAGTTCGTTGCTGTTGAGCGAGGCGTCGTTGTAGCCTCGGCGACTGTTCATGTGGAGGTCCGTGGAGAGGCTCGTGCCCCAGGGGGCCGTGAGGTTGATGGATCCACCATAGGCGAAGCGCCAGGTGTTGAGGTTCTGCGCCGACTGCAGCTGGTTCTTCGTGTGGTTGTACTCCACCGACCCGTCAAGGGCCACCTCCAGCCAACTGTTACGATAGCTGAACGTCAGTCGCTCGCTGAGGTTGGTCTGGTTGGTGATGTTGCGCTCCACGAGGCTCTGCCGCGACTGCTGCAGGAGCGAGGCGTAGCGGTTGACATCGACGGTCGTGAAGGTATTGACATTCCATACGCCCAGGGTGTCGATGCTCGTGTTGAACATCACGCCCGCGTTCAGGTTCCAGTTGCCATTGATGTTGACGGGCCTCACCACGCGGGCTCCCGAACTGGCATCGTAGGTCACGCTATTGCCGATGGCGTTGTGGACGGAGGCGAAGTGGAAGAAAGTCATCCACGACTGCGTGTATCTCTGCCGGTAGCCATTGTAGAACATGTGGATGCGATGGGTGAAGGCGGGTCGCAGACCCGGGTTGCCGACGCTCACGTTCTGCGGGTCGGTATTGTCCGTGATGTCGAGCAGCTGGCTCATCGTGGGCTGCGTGGCCGATCCGCGATAGAAGAGGCGGAGGTTGCTCTGCGGCGAGAACTTATAGCGGAAGTCGATCGTCGGACTCCAGTCGAAGGAGTTGCGCACGGTATCGACGTGGACGCCGAGGTAGTCCTGCTGATAGATGCTGTGCTGCGGCTGGAGCTGCACGCCGGCGTTGAATCGCCACTTCTCCTGGTTCATGCGGATCATGAGCTGTATGTTCTGCGTGTGGGTCTTGTACTCCGAGTAGCGGCTCAGCGACTGGTCGAAGTAGTTGCCGAGGGGCTGCTGCAGCAGGGCGAGGTAGCTGCCCCAGGAGCGGTAGGCGGGCTCTACGCCATCGAAGTAGCCGCCGCCGAGCGAGGAGAAGTCGTAGGTGGATCGGTCGCTCTTGCTCAGGGCGTAGTTGTACTGGTAGGCCAGCTGCAGGTAGGTGCGGCGGGCGATGGGCTCGCTATAGGTGGCCTCCACGCCGATGCCGTGGCTCTTGGTGGGCATGAGGTTGTAGCGGTAGGCGCGGTAGATGGAGTCCTGGCCCAGGGCGTCGAGCAGCTGGTAGTATTGCAGGTCCTGGGTGGAGAAGGTCTTGGCGTCGGCGTCGTTGTAGTTGCCCTGCAGTCGGAGCGTGACGTTGCGCCCGTTGGCCGAGAGCTTGCGGTTGACCTGGAGCGAGGCCTGTGCCGAGGTGTTGTCGCCATAGGTCACGGTCGTGTTGCGCTGGCGGTTGACCAGGGTGCCCTGGGCCTGCATGGTCGCGAGCAGGTCTTCGGCGAGCGGGTCGTCGCCCTGAGCATAGGGATCTTCGGAGAAGGTGGCCGAGGTGCTCACGTCGAGGCCGTCGCTCTTGCTGAGCTGCAGGCTTGGCCGGAACATCACGTTCCACATCGAGTCGGGGGTCCACTCCAGTCGGAATCGGCCGTCCCATCCGTCGCTGCGCGTGTATTGCTGGCGCAGGCGGTTGGAGTAGGCGTGCTGCGAGGCCAGGAAGTTGTCGCTGAAGACCTTGGCGCGGAGGTCGCCGTTGTTGTGGTTCCAGCGCAGGGATCCGTCCCATTGCCAGGTCTTGCCGTTGTCGTAGTTCATGTTGATGCCCGCCATCTTGGTGTTGTTGAGTCCCTGGCGGGTCTGTCCGAATCCGCCCCGTCGTCCGCCGCCAAACATCATGTCGCCGACGTTGTTGGCCGAGAGGAAACCCATCATGCGGAAGTTGTCCTTGAAGTAGGCCGCCATGCCGCGCTCGCTATAGCGCCCGTGGTTGCCCATGGAGAGGTTGATGTTGGTGAAGAATCCTTTGTTCATGCCCTGCTTCATGCCGAAGTCGAGCACGGTCTGCTCCTCGCCGTCGTCGATGCCCGTGACGCGGGCCAGGTCGCTCTGTTGGTCGTATGCCTTCACCTTGTCGATGATGGCGGCGGGGAGGTTCTTCAGCGCCGTCTTGGTGTCGCCGGTCATAAACTCCTTGCCATCGACGAGGATCTTCTTCACCTCCTTGCCGTTGATCTTGATCGACCCGTCGTCGCCTATCTCTGCGCCGGGCAGCACCTTGACCAGGGCCTCGACGGTCGATCCCTCTGCCACGCGGTAGGCGGAGGCGTTATACTGGAAGGTGTCGTTCTTGAGCACGACCTTCGGGGCCTGGGCGGCGATCGTCACCTCGCGCAGCACGTGCTCATCGGCTTGGAGCGTGAGGGCGCCGACCTCCTTGTCCTTGCCGCCAGCGACCACGACGTCGTGGCAGAGCGTGCGCATACCGACGAAGGAGACCTTGAGGATGTAGCGGCCGTCGCGCGGGGCGGCAAGGGCAAAGCGGCCTGTGTCGTCGCTCGTCGTGCCCGAGACGTAGGTGCTGTCCGATCCCAGCAGCTGGACGACGGCGTAGTCGAGGGGCTGCTTGTGCTGGCCGTCGATGAGCGTGCCCGAGACCGTCTGTGCCTGGGCCGAGACGCCCACCAGGGCCAGGAGTGCCACCAGGACTATACTGATTCTCTTTCTTATATCCATCTTGTTCTTGTGTAGTTACTTCCTTTTGCTCTTGTTCTTGTTTTTGCTCTTGTTCTTGCTTTCTATCTATCGCTTTGTCCTGTCTTAGGACGCGCCAGCGCCCTGATGGTTTAAAATGGGCTAGCAGAAAACGCAACCTGCTGATGGGGAAAAACAACAAATACAACTTTTACAACAAGTAACAACGCTTTCGATAAGCCATGCGCAGAACCGAGCTCGCTCGAGTTTAGCCATGGCGAGAAAGGGTACCATGAAATGGAACCTACACGCTTCGCGCATATTGCAATCCTGCTGCAAGGTAAACAACAAAATACAAGGCTTCGCCAGGACATTACGCCAGGAGAAATCAGCAGGAAATGTGTCCAAGGCAAAGCGTTGTTCATAGTTGTTTCCCTTGCAGCAAGCCTTGGTTAGCATGGGCCTCGAAGAGACAATGTCCCCGCGAAGCGTTGTTCATAGTTGTAAAAGTTGTTCAAGTTGTTTTTCTATCATGTCCTGGCGAAGCATTGTATCAGTTGTTGTCTATATGCCCTGGCGAAGCATTGCTCGTGTCGTCTCGGTCTGTCCTTACAATCTTGCGCACTACGGCGGGTGGATGCGCAAGAAAGGAAGTCGAAATGTGTATTATTGTTAAAACAACCAGCTTTTGACGGTCGTTACGACGAAAAATGATAATTTTGTATAGAATAAGAACAGACAAAGAAAGGAAACAGATATGGAACAGAGAATCATCCTATCAGATCGTTTCGAGAGCGATCTCGCGCTGTGTATCTCCGAGTGTGAGCACGATGGCATCTTCGTCATCTGCGACACCAGTTCTCATCGCTTCTGCTGGAGCGAGATGGCCCACTTCCCCACCCTGCGCCAGGCAGAGGTGATCACGATTGTCGATGGCGACGCCAACAAGAACCTGCGCCAGCTCACGCGCGTCTGGGAGCGACTGCAGAAGGGCGGGGCCAACCGCCACTCGCTCGTCATCAATCTCGGCGGCGGCATGGTGACGGACCTCGGCGGATTCGCGGCAGCGACCTTCAAGCGGGGCCTCAGTTTCATCAATGTCCCCACCACGCTGCTGGCCATGGTCGATGCGAGCGTGGGAGGCAAGACGGGCATCAACTTCGGGGGAATGAAGAACGAGATCGGCACCTTCCAGGATGCTTCCCGCGTCATCATCAATACCGACTGGCTGAAGACGCTCGACACGGACGACCTTCGCAGCGGCTATGCCGAGATGCTGAAGCACGGTCTCCTCGACAGCCAGGAGCGATGGGCCCGACTCGTCGGCTTCGACCTCTCGCAGCCCGACTGGCACGAGCTGGCAAAGATGATCGAGGCGAGCATCAACATCAAGCTCCGCTACGTCAGGCGCGACCCGCTGGAGAAGGACATCCGCAAGTCGCTCAACCTTGGCCATACCTTCGGCCATGCCATCGAGGAGTGGTCGCTCAGCCGACAGGCGCTGCCCCATGGCCATGCCGTCGCCTTCGGACTGGTCTGCGAGCTCTATCTCTCTACGCTCCGCACGGGCTTCCCCACGGAGCAGATGCAGCAGACCGTGCGCTTCGTACGAGAGTTCTACGGCACGCCGGCCATCAGTTGCCAGGACTACGACGAGCTCGTCACGCTCATGCACCACGACAAGAAGTCGCACCACGGAGAGATCCGTTCCGTGCTCCTGAGTGGTTTCGGCCGGCCCATCATCGACCAGACCGTCGGCGACGAGGAGGCTCGCCAGGCGCTCGACTTCCTGCGCGAGGGGGCGTAGGGGATTTCTCTCCTCGCTTTGGGTCTGAGGGGATGCCTGGCCTGTCACAGGTTGGGCCCGCCCTTTGTGTGTCAGTATGTCAAAGACCGTGGAGACATGGATTCTGCAGGGGAGGCGGGCGTCTGCCGTGGCCTATCGGGAGGCGGGCCTGCCCAAGAATCGTGTTCATGCTGCAAAGTTAGGTCTTTCTGCCAACCCAATAGTGCGATACGATGCGATTGGGTGAGATAACGGGTGATAACGTGAGATAACGGGTGATGAGGGTGGAAGGAGACGGAAATACCCTTCTGTCGAAGCTTCGAGCAAATGGCTGGGGCCAGCGAGGGGAAGGGCCATCACAGAAAGGGCCTCAGAGAGGAGAACATCCCCCGGGAAGGCCTTGGAGAAAGAGGCATCTCAGCACTTGAGAAGCCTCGGAGAAAGAAGAGCGTTCCAGTTGTTCCAGTATTCCAGTATTCCAGTATTCCAATTAATTTCGAGACACCCCCATTTTTCTCTTATTACCTATAACTACTTAATAACTAATTAGTTATATAGTATATATAGGGGTAATAGGATTTTGCATACCCTCAAAAAATAACTGGAACAACTGGAACTGGAACAAAGCCCAAACACTCTTTTCTCTCTAAAAGGCTTATTACCAACAGATTATCTCTTTCTACTACTTTACTTTCACCTCTATATTCGACAACATAGTCGATATGATAGCCGATAAAAGCCGAAGAAAATGGGGTAAAATAGGTCTCGCAAGCCTCACTTTCCTGTCTTTAGGCCGCAGAATTGACTACGAAAGTGTTACATCAAAATCAAGGCTTCACCACGATTTGAGGGTATCTTTTTCACAAAAACGCATGTTGAAAAGAAAAACCAAGGGCAATCAATCAAAAAACGATCGCATGAAAAAGGGAAAAATGGCTCATCGAAAAATAGCGTGTCAGGGTTGTTTGCGTTGTTTCGATGCAGCCTGCTGAGTAGGGAAAACAACAAGAACAATAAGTACAACGTATAACAACGCTTTCGATAAGCCATGCGTAAAACTGAGCTCGCTCGAGTTTTGCCATGACGAGAAAGAATAGCAGGAGAACGTTCCTGTAAGAGCTTGTAGCCTGTCCGGCAATAGTAATAAGATGCGCTACCCCGAAGAAATCCCGAAGGCTTACCGAAGAAAGGGAATAAGACAGAAGAGGACAAAAGAGGACAGAAGACACGAGGAGAAGACGGCAGGAGGGCGGAAGCTTTCCTCACCAAAAGCGCGTTATTACCATTCCAAGACTGGCGAAGAAACAAGACTAAGGGTTGATCCAGATAAAGATTTTTTTTTTGGGGGGGGTAAGACAGGCTTTTGGAATGAAAAAAATACAAATTAACAGATAAAAAGTTGGCAGTTTAGAGAAATTACAGTAATTTTGCGCCGTCAAAATGGAGAGAAGGCTCGGATCGGTCGTTTTTAGGCAGATCTTCGCGCCACACACACCATAGAGACGCAAAGGAGGGAAGGATATCTTGGGGATACGCCAGTGGCTTGATTGACCACAACCACCCATTATTACCATTCGACAAGGACTTAGCAAACAGAGTAGCTTCTATCACCATAGAAGCCGACTCTGCAGCGCCATGCCCTTCGGACAGAGAAATAAATCAAAACAAGTTTATACACAGAATCAATTTTTATGAGAACTACAACATTGCAATCTTCCAAGGCATCATCCAGCCTTTGGAAACTTTTCGCAGCCCTGCTACTCGTGTGGATTCTTGTCCCCATAGGGCAGGCTTCGGCACAAAATAAAGTGACTGCAAGCAACGGAACAGAAAATACTATTGGAGGTGTTGACAACCTTTGGGGCATTGATCCTTCGTCAGCAATTTGTACAAGCAATGGAACGAATGAAACCGACGGAGATAGGATTGTGTGTCTGTATAACGTCGGAGCGAAAAAGTTTCTAAGCATTGGTGGCAAGTGGGGTACCCATGCCTCGCTAAATGTTTCACCACATTCCATTTATATGATATGGAATAATAAGTCACAAACGTATTTCCTGCAAAGCAAAGTGACAGGTTCTAGTACTGGCTCATATATGGGAATCTTCAAGGATAAAGATAGGGTAAATGGGGTCTTTATGGATAGAAGTGAAAATTGCGCTATCAAATTTGAAAAAGCCAAGGACTATTCAGAAACGAACAAGGTGTATCTCGTCAAAATCCACACAGCCAAATCTCCATTTAACCCATGGGGGTATCTCACTGCTTATCCCAACGACGAGAATAAGCTCTGCAATTATGAGACAAGCTTAGCCACAGAGGGCACCCCAGAATACAAGAATTAGGAGTGGAAGGTGATTACAAAGAATGAGTATTACCTGCTCTTCAACACAGCCCCTGCATATATGAAATCGCCTGTCGATGCCTCTTTCCTTCTTACTTGTCCTGATTTCAGAGTAAATGATACGGATGCTGCAAAATGGCTAATCGGAGGTGAAAATTTACCTGATGATGTAAAGAGCCACGTGTACTTTGGAGACAAAAAAATGTACAAGACGTATAACATAATTGGCAACACAAAAGATGATGCTTGGACAGGTAGAACTGAACCCCATCACCAAAAATACGGCCAGTATTTCTATTGCTACACCAAAGGCCTGCGCGGCTTCAATATCTACCAGGACGTGAAGGTACACAAGGGAGGATGGTACCTGCTGCGATGCAACGGATTCAGCACAGCGAACAGTTCGGAGAACATCGATACGAATAAAAAACCGCTTGCAAACCTGTTCATTACAGTGCTCGGTGCCGACGGCAAACCGAATGAAAAGATATACTCAGCAGCAACCCTCGACGGTATAAGTCAGGCTGATGCCGAGACGCTTGGCAATACATACGAAGGAGCCGGTATCGGACATGCCTTCTTCGAGGGAAAGTATGAGAACCAGGTGCAGATATGTCTCGACAAAGCCCTGGATGGGAACGAAATATCAGACAAGAATCCTGTTACGCTCCGCATAGGCTTCTACGTAGACCCTACACCCGACGGAAAGCCGGCTGTAGCCAAGGACGAGCTGACCGCCGTGGACGAATTCAAGCTGCTTTATGCCGGACCGCGACGCAACCCGGAGCTGATTCTCGACGAGGAATCTACCGACCTGCGCTATCTGACCGAGGCAGCTGACGAATACAAGAACAGCGTGCTGCATCTGAACCGTAAGCTGAACGACAATATGTGGAACTCGCTCATTCTGCCCGTCGATCTGACGTGGGGACAGATGAAGCGTACGTTCGGAGACGCCGTAAAGGTGGCAAAACTTGCGGCGCTGACGGAGAATAGCGTGCAGTTTGTGACCGTGGAGCCCCAAAACGACGACGAGGTGATGGTTACGGCCTTCGAGCCGTATATCGTTTATCCTCCCTACACCGAGACGCGCTCACCAGCCTATACCGTAGAACACTTCTACACAAAAGAGGGCGAGGACAATAGCGAGTGGCTGGGCAGCGACTACAAGCCCTCCTCCGACAAGGACAACTGTCTGACCAAGACCATCGAGAAAGACCACTACGACATCACGATGGTATCGCTCGACAGAAAGAAACTGATGCAGTATGTGGATACCAAGACCTGGGAGTCAACAACGACCTTCTCGGGCAGCGGCATCCCGGGCACGATGGTCTGCAAGGGCACGATGGCCAAGACTTACGACAACGGCAAGATCATCTCAGGCCGCGACGACCTCAATGGCGACTTCTTCATGTACAAGGGAAAGCTCATCCAGGTGCCGAGCGGCAACAAGGAGGATGGCGAGAAAGAGCGCTATCAATACGGTCTGAAGGCGTTCCGCTGCTGGTTTGAGCTGACGGGCAACAAGACATCTGGAAACACGCTCTCGCTCATGATCGACGGCGTGGAGGATAGCGCCACGAGCATCGACGACATCCACGGCAGCAGCAATAGCACGTCCTACAAGCGCGGCATAGAGGGCGTATTCAACATGAACGGCCAGATGGTGCGCCGCGACAATAGCCTGGAGGGCTTGCCCAAGGGAATGTATGTAGTAAACGGAAAGAAAGTCATTATCAAATAAAAAACGACAATAACAGCGACACAAAATGAAGAAGATTTATATCGCTCCCAAGATAGACGTGATCATCCTCGACACCCTCTGCGACGCAACCTTACAGACGTGCAGCGTCTTCAAAGGCAAGCTCAACGATGAGTGCATCAGCAAGTTTGATGTGGTCGGCGAGGAGAAGACCAAGACCGAAGCCGAATACACGGGCTTGTGGGGAGAATCGAATAGCAGCAATTGGGGCAAAGATTAATACTCCCCCCGGCTGCCATAGCAGCTAATCAGCATACTAAACGGGTAGGAGGTAAATGCTAATCATAAAAGGCATTCACCTCCTATTTTCACATTTACCGACCTCCCACACCACCGTACGTGCGGTTCCGCATACGGCGGTTTCGTGCTTTCTCATCTTGCGATGTGTGGCAAGTTGTTTTCAGCTATCCCTATGAGTAGCGTCACTTCTATCCTATTGTCGGATTCCGTCCTATCGTCTTGGATAGAGAGTTCCTTTCGGACATCTGACGAGGTGTCTCACAAGGTAACATTCATTTACTATTGCACTGCACGATTCAGTCCTTCCCTATAAGCACACGTGCCTTGGGCACTATGACCTCTGCTGACTTCTCACGGCAAGCTTTACTCCGTCATGGTACATCGAATGATTCATCTTCACCCATGCGTCCGTGAGACCTCCTCGGATAAGGGCTTATTCTTTCCATCTTATACCCACTTCATTTACACCAACCATTCCGAATAGCTATGGGACTTTGATTTGTCTTGCAATCTCATCCATGGTCATATGCCTTGTATGAAGTTTCTGTACGTTAGGTCAGATGTTTGCCGCCAGCTTCTTTCAGATTCCACCTCGCGGTGGACACCCTTGCTATTGGCTATACGATTCCCGCTATTAGGGCTCGTTAGGGACTTGCACCCATTAGAATAAGCTCATGCCGAGCATACAAGGCAAAGGGCTGGATTCCTAATCGGGATCCAGCCCTTTGTCGTGGGAGGGGAATGTATGCGGGAGACCCGCAAACGGTAAGGACAAGAGGCCCTACTCGTAGTGCATGCTCTTGGCGGGATGGATACGGGAGACGAGGAAGGAGGGGACGACGAGGGCGGCAACGCAGACCAGGAGCGTGGCCACGTTGAGGGCCAGGACGATGAGCCAGGAGATCTCCACGGGGACCGTGCTGACGTAGTAGGTCTGGGGATCGAGGCGCACGAAGCCCGTAAAGTGCTGGAGGGCGATGAGGCCCAGGCCCAAGGCGTTGCCCCAAAGCAGGCCCTTGGCCAGGACGAACGTGGCAAACCACAGGAAGACGTGGCGCACCTGCTGGTTTTTGGCTCCCAAAGCCTTGAGCACGCCGATCATCTGCGTGCGCTCCAGGATGATGATGAGCAGGCCCGAGACCATCGTGACGATCGCCACGGCGATCATCAGTCCGAGGATGAGCCAGACGTTGAGGTCCATGAGTTCTAGCCAGGAGAAGATCTGCGGATTCATCTCCGTGACCGTGGCGGAGGAATAGGTCTCGCCATAGTGGTCGGTGGTGCGGTTGACGCGCTTCACGACCTGGTGCTCCACCTCGTCGATCTGGCCGAAGTCGTGGACCAGCATCTCCGCCCCGCTAAACTGGTCCTCCTGCCAACCGTTGAGGCGGTTGGCGGTATAGAGGTCGGTGAAGCACATCTGCTGGTCATACTGCTTGAGGTTGGTCTCGTAGATGCCCGTGATGGTGAAGCGGCGCGTGCGCACCCCTTGGTGGTTGATGAAATAGGCGAAGATGCGCTCCCCACACTTCACGCGCAACTGGTCGGCAATGGTCTTCGAGATGAGCAGCCGCTGCGTGGAGGAGGAGTCGGAGAAATGGGGAATCGACCCCTCCACCATATTTTGGTGGATGAAGGTCGTGTCGTATTCAGGACCGACGCCCTTGAGGGTCACGCCCAGGAAGTCGTCGTCGGTCTTGAGGATGCCCTGTGTCATCGCGTAGCGCTCCACGTGGCGCACGCCCGGTATGGCGCGAAGGACAGTCGTCATGGAGTCGTCCATCTGTATCGGATACTGATCGGAGGACATCAGGCTGGCGATATTGGCCACGGTGATATGGCTTCCGAAGCCCACGACCTTGTCGCGGATCGTATGTTTGAAACCGAGGATCACGCTCACCGTAACGATCATCACGGCCAGACCGATGGCCACACCTGCCGTGGCGATGCGGATGGCAGGCTTGGCCACCTTCTGACTTCCAGCTCCCTTGCCGTAGATACGGCGTGCGATAAACAGGGGGAAATTCATAGTGTTTCTATTGAGATGAATGCGTAGCAGACCGGACCACAATCGTCCGGCATCATATAAAGGGAAAGGAGCCGGGAGCCGCTCCTTGGGCGACTCCCCGCTCCCTATAAGGGAAATGCGATAGACTTACTTCACGCGGCCGGGATAAGCCTCCAGGCCCTTCTCCAGGCAGACAAGGGCCTTGCGCAGCTCGTCGCAGCAGAGCACATAGGCCAGGCGCACCTCGTCGAGGCCGGCACCCTTGGTGCTGTAGAAGCCGCTCGCGGGGGCCATCATGACGGTCTCGCCCTCATAGGAGAACTCCTCCAGGAGCCAGCGGCAGAACTTCTCGGCATTGTCCACGGGCAACTTGGCGACCGTGTAGAACGCACCCTTCGGCATCGGAGAGAAGACGCCCGGGATCTTGTTCAGACCATTGACGAGGCAGTTGCGACGCTCCACATACTCCTTCTGTACGCCCTCGATATAGCTCTCGGGAGCCTCCAGCGAGGCCTCGGCGATGATCTGACCCATCAAGGGGGGAGAGAGGCGGGCCTGGCAGAACTTCAGCACGGCCTTACGCACCTCGGTATTCTTGGTGATGATGGCGCCGATACGGATGCCACACTCAGAGTAGCGCTTGGAGACGGAATCGACGAGAATGACGTTGTTCTCGATACCCTCCAGGTGCATGGCCGAGGTGTAGGGCTCGTCGGTATAGATATACTCGCGATAGACCTCGTCGGCGAAGAGGTAGAGGTCGTGCTTCTTCACGATGTCGCGGATCTGCTCCATCTCCTGGCGGGTATAGACATAGCCCGTGGGGTTGTTGGGGTTGCAGATCAGGATGGCACGCGTGTTGGCGTTGATGAGTTTCTCAAACTCCTCGACGGCGGGCAGGGCGAAGCCATTGTCGATGCTCGTGTGGATGGAGCGCACCTTGGCGCCCACCATCAGGGCAAAGGACATGTAGTTGGCATAGGCGGGCTCGGTGATGATGATCTCGTCGCCAGGGTTGAGGGTGGCCATGAAGCCAAAGAGCAAGGCCTCGGAGCCGCCCGTGGTGACGATGATGTCGTCGGGCACCAGATTGATGTTGTGCTTGGCGTAGTAGCCCACGAGCTTGTTGCGATAGCTCTCAATGCCCTGGCTGGGCGAATAGGCCAACACTTTGGCATCGACCTTCTTCAGAGCGTCGAGACCACATTGCGGCGTATGCACGTCGGGCTGGCCGATGTTCAGGTGATAAACTTTCGTGCCGCGCGCCTTGGCTGCATTGGCCAGGGGTGCGAGCTTGCGGATAGGCGATTCGGGCACAATAAGGCCACGTGCTGAGATTTCCGGCATAATTCTTTTAGTTATTTAATACGGTTGCCCCGATTGCACGGGGATTGACTCTTGTGTATGAAACTTGTATTTTGCCACAAAGTTACACCAATTCGGCCAAACGGCAAAGGCAAAGGCGAAAAACTTTGCCCCCGCGGGGCATTTGTGGGATTTTCTTGCTACTTTTGCATGTCGAAAGCGGTCTCCCCGAGGGGTAGCCACCACTTTTCGGGGCCTGGCTCGGCAAGCGGGACGGGCCCACGCAAGACAAGAGATCAGATAAAAAAAGAAAACATACATATATATAATGAGAAGCAGAACAGCCAACTGGTTTGAGACCCGCGTCCGCTACGACAAGATGATGGAGGACGGACAGAACAAGAAAACCACGGAGACCTACGTGGTAGATGCCTACACCTTCGGCGAGGCCGAGGAGGCCATCACCAAGGAGATGGGCGCATACATCAACGGAGAGTTTGAGGTGAAGGCCATTACGCCTGCCACCTATGGCGAGATCTTCTTCAGCGACGCCGACGGCGACGATAAGTGGTTCAAGTGCAAGCTGGCATTTATCACGCTCGACGACAAGACGCAGAAGGAGAAGCGCACGAGCGTCTATTATCTCGTACAGGCGGCCTCGGTGAGCGGCGCCGTGAAGCATGTCGACGAGGTGATGGGATCGACCATGATCGACTACGAGATCACCGCCATCGCCGACACCAAGGTGATGGACGTCTTCGAGCACGACAACCGCGCCAAGGCCGAGGGACAAAACGAGGAGGCGAAGCCGGAGTACGAGGAGCAGTAGGCTTGTTCCAATATTCCAATATTCCAATTGGTCCAGTATTCCAATTGTTCCAGTATTCCAGTTATTCCAGTTTCCAATAAGACAGTATTCCTGTTTTCCAATAAGACAGAAGACTGTTTCATCATAATCATATAGGAGAAAGCATACGATGGTAGATGTAGCAAAAAACTTAAAAGAGGTGCTCGGCCATCTGCCCGAGGGGGTGGAGCTGGTGGCCATCAGCAAGTATCATCCCAACGAGTATATCCTGCCGGCCTACGAGGCGGGACAACGCATCTTCGGCGAGAGCCATGAGCAGGAGTTGCGCCAGAAGGTGGAGACGCTGCCAAAGGACATCCAATGGCACTTCATCGGCCACCTGCAGACAAACAAGGTGAAATATATCGCGCCCTATATCTCGATGGTGGAGGCGGTCGATACGCCCAAGTTGCTCCGCGAGATCAACAAGCAGGCGGCCAAGCACGACCGCGTCATCGACGTCTTGCTCGAACTCCATATCGCCGAGGAGGAGACGAAGTATGGACTGACCCTGGAGGCCTGTCGCGAGCTGCTGGAGGCGGGAGAATGGCGCGAGATGAAGAACGTACACATCAGCGGCCTGATGATGATGGCGTCCAACGTGGAGGACGAGGACCAGATACGCCGCGAGATGCTCACGGCAGCCGACTTCTTCGATGAGGTGAAGGCGCGCTATTTTGCCGACGACCCTCGCTTCTGCGTCCGCTCCTGGGGCATGAGCCACGACTACCAGATAGCCGTCACGTGCCGGAGCAACCAGGTGCGCGTGGGCACAGCCATCTTCGGTCCCCGCGTCTATTGACGCCAGCCCCACGGGTATTGACGCAAGAGAAGAAATCAGCCCTTGCCTTCTATTTGGCGCAGCTCCACATAGCCGTGCATGACGGCATAGACGGTGAGGGCGGGGACGCTCTTCACGCCCAGTTTCTCGCAGATGTTCTTGCGATGGGTGTTGACGGTCGGCAGGCTGATATAGAGGCGGTCGGCGATCTCCTTGCTCATCAGTCCGCGGACCACGAGCGAGAGCACCTCCACCTCACGCGGGGTGAGGGTGGGACGCGGCGCGTCGGTCTCGACCGTCGGCAGGTTGCGACCGCCCGAGTGGCCTTGCTGCACCAGGCGCAGCACCTCGCAGACGAGCGCCTCCTCGGCCACGCCCACACAGAGGTGGCGGAAGCCAGCCAACTGGGAGTGGGGGTCGGAGGAGAGGGTCAGCACGAGGGTCTTGCGGCGGCGGTCCATAAACCAAAAGTGGTGGGCCACGGCCACGGACTGGGCCACAAAATAATGGTAACAGCCCTCACCGCCCCCGGCAAGGAAGGCATCGAAGGTGGGGTAAACATCCACGGCCATCATCGGCACCACGGTCTGCAAGAGCTGGCGCAATCCTATCGTGGCCAACACGTTGGGATCGACAATGGCGATATGAGGGCGGCCTAAGGCCATCTTTCCTTTCTCCATAGGGTGCAAAATTAGTGATTTATCGGCAGAAGAAAGAAGCTGCGCGCCCTTTTCTTCACCATGATACCTGCTTATAAGGGGAAAACAACCAAAACAACTCGCTTTGAAAAAGAAACGCAGCCATATTATCCTACCCGAGGGCATGGCGGGAGAAGTGTTGCTCCACGCCTGTTGCGCGCCCTGCTCGTCGGCCATCGTCGAATGGTTGATGGCGCACGACCTGCGCCCCACGATTTTCTACTTCAATCCCAACATCTTTCCGGCGCACGAATACGAGATACGCAAGGAGGAGAGCAAGCGCCACGCCGAGACGCTGGGCCTACGCTGGATAGACGGCGACTACGACCACGCCAGTTGGCGGGAGGCCATGAAAGGGCTGGAACGCGAGCCCGAGCGCGGACGTCGTTGCGAGGCGTGCTTCGCCTACCGCATGCTGGCCACGGCCCACATGGCGCAGCAGACCGGAATCGGCTTCTTTGCCACGACACTCGCCTCCTCACGATGGAAGGACCTGACGCAGGTGAACGCGGCCGGTCTGGCAGCAGCCGAGGCCGTCCCTGGCACGACCTTCTGGGCTCAAAACTGGCGCAAGGACGGACTGCAGGAACGGCGCAACCAACTGCTCAAGGAGTATCAGTTCTACAACCAGCTCTACTGCGGCTGCGAGTTTAGTCTCGCCTCCTCCAAGGCCATGGAGCGGGAGGCGGAGAAGGAGAAGAAGGAAGAATAAAGGTTGCATCCTATATTTGGAGCAGCAGGAAGCGTCGTATTTTTACAACACGGCCAGCTAAATTGGGAAAACAACTTGAACAACTTTTACAACTTTGAACAACGCTTCGCGGGGACATCGCCTCTTCGAGGCCCATGCTGACCAAGGATTGCTGCAAGGGAAACAACTATGAACAACGCTTCGCCAGGACAGCAAGGATGTTGTTTTCCCCTACTCAGCAGGGAAACTTGTTGTAAATGTTATATTTGTTGTTTTCCCTACTCAGCAGGGATTGTCCCCGCGAAGGTTCCATTCATGGAACCCTTGTTGTATTTTGTTGTTCACCTTGCAGCAGGATTGCTACACGCGAAGCGTGCAAAGTTGTAACTTGTTGTAAATGTTGTATTTGTTGTTTTCCCCTACTCAGCAGGGATTGTCCCCGCGAAGGTTCCATTCATGCTACATGAGCGGACTCATCAGGCGGACCAACGACTCCCAGAGGCGGAGGAGCAGGCCGCGGGAAGCGCCCTCGCGTAGCTGGTCGAGGGGAATGCTGTCGGCCTCATCGTCGAGGAAGACCTGCTTGATACGGAGGGCCATGGCCTGGTCATAGAAAAACACATTGGATTCGAAATCGTGCTCAAAACTACGGAAATCGACATTGGTGGAACCGATGGTCGCCAAGAGGTCGTCGCTCACGAGGAGCTTGCTATGGTTGAAGCCACGGTCGTAGAACAAGACGCGGACGCCCGCGTCGGCTATCTCCTTGACGAAGGAGCGGCTGGCCCAGGCCACAAACTTGGAGTCGGCCTTGCGCGGAATCATCAGGCGCACATCCACCCCCGAGAGGGCGGCCGTGCGGAGGGCAAAGAGGACGGGCTCGGTAGGCAGGAAGTAAGGGGTCTCGATATAGACATACTGCCGCGCGCTATGGATGACGCGGACGAAGCCCTGCTCGATCTTCGGCCAGGGGTCGATGGGATTGCTCGTGACGACCTGGGCGAGACACTCCGTCTGGGGCAAGGGAAACTCCGGGTAGTAGCGGCGGTCCGTGATGAGCGTGCGATCGACGAAGAACCAATCGACCAGGAAGGCGCGCTGCAGCCCATAGACGACATTGCCATGGATGCGCACCATCGTGTCGCGCCAGGCCTGTGCGCCGAGGCCCTTCACGTAGCGGAGCGCGATATTCATGCCGCCGACATAGCCCACCCGCCCGTCGAAGACGGCTATCTTGCGATGGTTGCGGTAGTTGACCTTGCTGGTGAAGGCCGGAAAGCGGACGGGCATGAAGGCGTGGACCTCCACCCCACCCTCACGCATCCGCTCATAGAAGCGGGAGGGGACGCTCCAGCATCCCACGTCGTCGTGGATGACGCGCACCTCCACGCCCTCGGCAGCCTTGGCGATCAGGGCGTCGCTCACGAGGCGGCCCAAGGGGTCGTCCTCGAAGAGGAAGAAGTCGAGGTGGATATGGTCGCGGGCGGAGGCGATGTCGCGGAGCAACTGGGGGAAGAACTCATAACCGTTGAGGTAGATCTCGGTCTCGTTGCGATGGAAAGCGGGGGCAAAATCCTGACTGCCAAAGAGATGGACGAGGCGCTGGTAGAGCGGGGGGATCTTCAGTCTGGCCTGGGCGTGAGACTCCAACATCGACCGACGCGAGAGCTGGTCGAGGCTATGCTGGGAGATGGTACGCTCCTTGCGCACGTTCTGTCCGAAGAAGAAGTAAAGGATGATGCCCACCACGGGCAGGAACATCAGCACGAGCACCCAGGCCATGGTCTTGGCCGGCTGACGGTTGTCGAGCAGGATGGTGACCATGGCGGCGACGGCAAGCGTCATGTAGAGGGCGAGAAATATCCAATGCAGGTAGTCCATAGCGCGTGGTGTGGAGGGGTGGTGGGCAGGAGGCTAACAGTCAGCGGGAGGCGCGAAGGGCGCTTCGTCCGGGTTGGACCGATTCCGGTCTATACGGCGCATGACCTCCCTGACGTGATCAGACAGATCGGGATATTTGCTGATCTCATGCAACTCCAGGGCGGCCTCTTTGTAGCAGGCGCGCATGGCGTAGATCGAGACGCGCGTAGCCAGAAGGAAACCAGCAAACTCGCAGTATTCGCTATCCTGGGCAGCCTCATAGACGCCCACATGCTTGCCCGTCTCCTCCTCGACGCGGCGCTGGATTTCAGTCAGCAGCGACTCGATATAGCCGATCACGCGCGGATCGTTGTTGTTGGCGAGGTTGTTGACCATCTCGTACACGTGGGCCAAGTTGTCCGTGCCGTCGATCAGCGAAAGGTAGTAGTGGCCGGTGTCGTACTGGCTCATCTCGTCATAGCAGTAGCCGAGCATGAAGCAGAGCTCATAGAACTGGTCACGCTCCTTGCTGGAGAGTTGATCGACGGATCCTCTCCAGAGGACGAAGGCATTGCGGAGCAGGAACATCGCCTCGAAGAAGCGCTTGCTCTGGAAGAGCTGCGAGCCGCGATAGAGCGCCCCGGCCAGCGAGCGAGTCTTCACACGGGCCACGGCGCGCTGCTCCTCTGTCATCTTGTCGATCTGTCCGTGGGCCAACTTGTCCTTGGCGTCGGTCCACATATACTGGAACTCGTCGCGAAGCTGCTTCTCGTTCTTGAGATCGTAGGCCATGAGCAGGGAGCAGGCCGTAGGATGGTCGTTGACACAGTCGGCAGGATTCTCGAGGGTGGCGAGGCGGGGCGTGAGCACGACCGTGGTCTGGAAGAAGAGCGCCTCTGGCGAGGTTTCGCGGGCCACCAGGGAGACCGTGAGGTAGCGACGCTCGTCGGGATCCTCGATCTGGAAGAAGACGAGCTGAAGGGTGGCACAACGGCGGACAAACTTGCCGTCGGAGACGAGGGCGTCGGAAAGGACGTAGTCGGCCATCGTCGAGCGAAGCTGGGCGTCCTGGCTGGCGTCCATGACGAGGGAGAGACCGTCGCCCGCAACGCTCAGGAGCGAGGGTACAAAGGATTTGATACCCACGGCATCTTGGACCAACTCGGAGAGCGTGATGTGATGAATGGCGCTTTCGCGCACAGGCATCGTGGCCTCGCTCTCCTCCAACTCATGCTCGCGGATCATCAGGATCAAGCGCTTGTACTGCTCCTCTATTTCCTCAGGGCTGTTCGCGCCGTATTTCTTCCTTTTCTCCTTGACGGTATCCATCCAGCGGACAAAGGCGTCGCGCCAGGAAAACATCTCCTTCATGCTTTGCGTCAACATTCCCTTGGCCCGCGAGGGTTCGAGGTAGAGGTTGTCGAAGAAATGGACATTGACGTGGAGGTGGTCTTCGTCGAAGGTATAAACGGCACGAAGACCGATAGACGCAAGGTTGACCTGGTTGCAGATCTCGCGTACCAGTTCGACAAGCTCTTTGTCCACACTCAAGAAGATGGGGTAGCAAAGGCGCAGGAAGGTATCGTCCTTGGCGATGCGCACAAGGAAATTGCCTCCTTGGTACTCATAGCTGGCCACACGGCTTTGGTCTCGCTCGTCCTCCCAGGTGGGCGTGCAGCCTATGCTGGCAAGGGTGGTTTCGAGCAATTGGCAGAGTGCTTTCTGGTCGAGGCGGGGCGCTTCGTTCGCTTTTTCGCTTTCTGCTGCATTAGCAGGTTGCAATAGGTCTTTCAATTTGTCTATGATCATTGTGATTGTTCCTTTCCTTATTATTATATAGCGTGTGGCAATAGAGAGCGTGTGGTGCCAAGGCTATCTGGCGGCTTCCAGCATAGCGTCGAGGGGCGAAGCTATACGATATCGCTGCCCAACTTGCGTGCCACGGCGTTGCGCACGGTCTGCCAGTTTTTGATCTCCTCCATCATCTGCTTCATCTCCTCGGTACTGATACCGATCGCCAGGGCCTTCTTCAGCCGGTCCTGAAGCACCTTGAGCTGGTGCTCGATGTAGTCGAGCCGGAAGTCCATGACGAGGTGGACCACGGTATCTCGGAGCCGCTCCACGCTCTCCTTCATCTGAAGGCTCTCAGAGAGCTGGTAGGCATCGGTGCTCATGCTGGCCGCGAGGGTCTGGATCTCGATGTCGGGATGGTGGCGGAAATACTTGCCCGCATCAAAAGGTCCCTTCTCCGACTGCTCCACGGCTTCGGCGAGGATGCGGTTGTAGAGGGGATCGGAGAAGACGAGCTGGTCCTGGGCCAGGTCGTAGGCGATATACTGCGCCACGTTGAGGTCGAAATGCTGACCGGAAGTCTCATCCTCCACATCAGGGAGGATCACCTCGCCACCATGGCGGATGACGGTCTCGATGAGCATCTTCTCCACCTTCGAGGCCTGCTGCATGGGACTGGCGGGGGCGAAGGGCTGCGGCTGACTGGCCTGGCTGGCCTGCGCACGCTCCTCCTCGCGCTGGCGCGCCTCCTTGCCCTGGTAGATGAAGCGGTTCATCTGGGCGATGAGCGTATCCTCGCGCACGTCGGTCCTGTGGGCACACTCGCGGAGGTAACTGGCGCGGACAATGGGGTCGCGGATGACGGCAATGCTCCTGACGATCTGATTGACAGCCTCGGCGCGGCGCACGGGGTCGGTGACGCCCTGCAGGAGGGCCTGGGTCTGGAAGACGATGAAGTCGGTACGGTTTTGCTCGATATAGGCCTGGAGCTCCTCGGAGGACCGGCTGCGGGCGAAGTCGTCGGGGTCTTGGCCGTCAGGGAGGAAGAGCACCTTGACATTCATGCCCTCGGAGAGCAGCAGGTCCGTACCGCGCAGGGCGGCCTTCTGGCCAGCCTCGTCGCCATCATAGACGAGGGTGACGTTGGGGGTGAAGCGGTGGATGAGTTTGATTTGGGGAATGGTGAGGGCCGTTCCCGAACCCGCCACGACATTCTCCACGCCGCGCTGGCTCAGACTGATCACGTCGGCCTGGCCTTCCACGAGCAGGGCCTCGCCCTGCTTGCTCATAGCGCGCTTCGCCAGGTCGATGCCGTAGAGTTCGTTGGTCTTGTGGTAGATCTCGGAGTCGGGCGAGTTGACATACTTCATGCGCACGCCATGGGTGCGGGTGTCGAGGACGCGGCCCGTGAAGCCCACTACCTTGCCGCTCATGGTGATCCAGGGGAAGATGACACGGCCGGCAAAGCGATCGGTCAACGAGCCGTCGGAGCGCTCATAGCAGAGGCCCGACTTGAGGAGGACGTCTTTCTGGAATCCCTCGCGCTGGGCAGCATCGGCCAGGGCGTGGCCACTGGCGAGGCAGAAGCCCAGGCGAAACTTGCGGATGGTGTCGTCGCGGAAACCGCGCTGGCGGAAGTATTGGAGTCCGATGGCCTGACCATCAGGGTCGTTGAGGAGGGTATTCTCAAAGTATTTGGCCGCCCACTCGTTGGCCAGGAAGAGGGAGTCGCGCTCCGTGGCCTGGCGACGCTCCTCGTCGGTCAGTTCGCGGTCGTGGATCTCGATATGGTAGCGGTTGGCCAACCAGCGCAGGGCCTCGGGATAGGTCTTCTGCTCATGCTTCATGATGAAGTTGACGGCATTGCCCGCCTCGCCACAGGCGAAGCATTTATAGACTCCCTTCGACGGACTGACGGAGAACGAAGGCGTCTTGTCGTCGTGGAAAGGACACAATCCCGTATAGCTCGTGCCGCGCTTGCGGAGCGTCACAAACTCGGAGATGACATCGACGATGTCGGTCGCATCCATGATCCTGTCTATCGTAGCCCGGTCTATCATACTTTGTCTTTGCGTATGAGCTGATTGTCTTTTAATCTTTGCAAAGATACAAACTTTTGGATAACAAGCCAACGATTACCTCAAATTTAATCCCACAATCGTCCTCTGCATGCTGGAGAAAACCAGTTTTCTCGTCTTACGCAACCTTATCACGCCAAAATGCGGAGAATAGAAAAAATTTTTGTACCTTTGCATCTTGAAAAAACAACAAGGAAGTCAATGCGCGAATATACCGACGAGGAGCTGGCACAACTGCTCGACAAAGACATTTTTCACCATATCTCAGAAGCCGCCGACAGTCTGGGCGTAGATTGCTACGTCGTGGGCGGCTATGTACGCGACATCTTTTTGGAACGCCCGTCCAACGACATCGACGTGGTGGTGGTAGGAAGCGGCATAGCCGTAGCCGAGAAGCTGAGGAAGATCCTGGGAAGGCGAGCGCACGTGAGCGTGTTTCGCAACTTCGGGACGGCACAGGTGAAATTCCACGGTATGGAGGTGGAGTTTGTCGGCGCACGAAAGGAGAGCTACAGCCACGACTCGCGGAAGCCTATCGTGGAGGATGGAACGCTGGAGGACGATCAGGACCGTCGCGACTTCACCATCAACGCCATGGCCATCTGTCTGAACAAGGCGCGCTTTGGCGAACTGGTAGATCCCTTCGACGGCATAGGCGATCTATGGGAGGGCATCATCCGCACGCCCCTGGACCCGGACGTCACCTTCTCGGACGATCCACTACGAATGCTGCGTTGTGTGAGGTTTGCCACCCAACTCAACTTTTTCATCGAGGAGGAGACCTTCGAGGCGCTCTCACGCAACGCCGAGCGCATCCGTATCATCAGCGGGGAGCGCATAGCCGAGGAGTTGTGCAAGATCATGGCTTCGCAATATCCGAGCAAGGGATTCTTCGAGCTGCAGCGCTGCGGACTGCTGGGCCTCATCATTCCCGAACTGACAGCCCTCGACCTCGTCGAGACGCGCAACGGCAGGGCACATAAGAACAACTTCCACCACACGCTGGAGGTGCTGGAGAACGTGGCACGGGCCGAGGAGCGACGCTACGAGCAGGAGAAACAGGAGAATCCCGAGCAGCCTCCTTTCAAGGCCAATATCTGGCTGCGCTGGGCAGCCCTCTTCCACGACATCGGCAAGCCCAAGAGCAAACGCTGGGACAACCAGCTGGGCTGGACTTTCCACAACCATAACGACATCGGGGCCAGGATGGTGCCGGAGATGTTCAGGAGGATGAAACTGCCGCTGGACAGCAAGATGAAGTATGTGCAGAAGCTCGTGGAGCTCCACATGCGACCGATCGCCATTGCCGACGACGTGGTGACGGACTCGGCCGTGAGAAGGCTCATCAACGACGCGGGCGACGACATCGACGACCTCATGATGCTCTGCGAGGCCGACATCACGAGCAAGAACCAGGTGAGGAAGAAGCAGTTTTTGGAGAACTTCCGCATCGTCAGGGAGAAGATAGCCGACCTCAAGGAGCGCGACTACAAGCGTCTGCTGCAGCCGGTCATCGACGGCAACGAAATCATGGAGCTCTTCCATCTGAAACCGTCCCGCGAGGTGGGCGAACTGAAGAAAGCACTCAAGGAGGCCGTACTGGAAAATATCGTGCCCAACGAGCGAGAGCCACTCTTGGCGCTGCTCAGAGAGAAGGCCAAGGAGCTGGGTGTGGGATGACCTGTGGACCAGGAAACTGGGTTGTGGGGCTGAGCCCGTGGATCTGGAAACTGGGTCTTGGGATAGGTCTATAGACCAGAAGACTGGACGAGGATAAACCTGAGCCCACAAGTCCGATAGGTAGAAAAATCACGTACGAGGAGCAACGGTAAAGGCTAAGAGTAGCCTTTACCATTACTAACTCGGAATAATTATAGTTAAAAAAACCTTGCGAAGTACGCCTTTCTGAATGGAAATGGGTACTTTTGCATAGTTGAAAACTGATTGCATCGCATTAGTTTTCCAACATCCCGCTATCAATCAGAGGATTAGCCGCAGCGGTAGAACAAACACATCGTTTTCAGAAAACAAAAATAAAGAATCATTTATAGGTATGAAGAAAAACAAGTTTTTGCTGTTTGCTGCCATCGCTATGGCAGTACTTACGAGTTGCGGAGGCGGCCAAAAAGGACTGCCCACGAGCAACGAGTATCCGGTAGTGACAATTGGTCCGGCCAACGCCCAGTTGAAGACCACTTACCCTGCCACTATCAAAGGCGTACAGGACGTGGAAGTACGTCCGAAAATCTCGGGTTTCATCACCAAGCTCTATGTTCATGAGGGCCAGGCGGTAAGCGCGGGCCAGGTGCTCTTCGAGCTCGACAACGCCACCTACCAGGCAGCCGTCCGTGCTGCTCAGGCACAGATCAACCAGGCCGAGGCCAGCGTACGTTCGGCTCAGGCAGGCATCCAGACGGCCAACGCCTCGCTCAACTCGGCACAGGCGCAGGCTGCCACGGCCCAGTTGACCTACAACAACAGCCAAAACCTCTATAATAATAAGGTGATCGGAGAATATGAGTTGCAGACCGCTCGCAACAGCTATCAGACCGCTCAGGCTGGCGTGCGCCAAGCTCAGAGCAGCGTCAGCTCGGCCAATGCAGGCCTGAAGCAGGCAGAGGCTGCCGTAGCAGCCGCCAAGGCACAGCTCGCCACGGCCAGGGAGAACCTTTCCTTCTGCTATGTGAAGAGCCCAGCCAATGGCGTGGTGGGCAACCTGCCCTACAAAGTGGGCGCACTCGTCAGCCCGTCCTCGGCACAGCCCGTGACGACGGTCAGCGACATCTCGACCATCGAGGTCTATTTCTCCATGTCGGAGAGCGACATCCTCAACCTCACGCGCAGCAACAATGGTCTGGCAGGAGCCATCAACAGCTTCCCGGCCCTGAGCCTCCAGCTCACCGACGGTTCGATCTACAACCACGAGGGCAAGGTGGTCAAGACCTCGGGCATCATCGACCCGACGACGGGTTCGCTCTCCATTATCGCCCGCTTCCCCAACCCAGAGCGTCTGCTCAAGAGTGGTGGCGCAGGCCAGGTGATCATCGCCAAGAACAATAACCACGCCATCCTCGTGCCGATGGAAGCTACGACGCAGGTGCAGGACAAGTACTTCGTCTATAAGGTGGACGGCAACGGCAAGGTGCACTACACAGAGGTGACGGTAGATCCGCAGAACGACGGCAACAACTATATCATCATCAGCGGACTGAAGATGGGCGACCGCATCGTGGTCAAGGGTCTGACGGGCCTCACCGACGGACAAGAGATCAAGGCCCTCACGCTCCAGGAGTATGAGGCTGCTATGAAGAATGCCGCCGAGCTGGGTGCCAAGCAGGGATCGTCAGAGGGCTTCCTCGACGCCATGACGGGCAAGGGCGACAAGAAGTAAACCAAGAGAGTGCCATCGGGAGGAGGACGCTGTCCGCCTCCCATCATGGTCAACACATAAAAGAAGAAAACAATGACATTTACTAATTTTATCAAGCGACCGGTACTCTCGACGGTGATCTCCATCTTCTTCGTACTCCTGGGTACGATCGGACTGGTGTCGCTGCCTATCGAGCAGTACCCGAACATTGCGCCACCTACCATTAGCGTGATGGCCAACTATCCGGGCGCTGACGCACAGACGGTGCTCAACTCCGTGGTCACGCCGCTGGAGGAGAGCATCAACGGTGTGGAGAACATGACCTACATCACCTCGTCGGCAAGCAATAGCGGCCTGGCACAGATCACGGTCTTCTTCAAACAGGGATCCAACGCCGACATGGCTGCCGTCAACGTCAACAACCGTGTGCAGCAGGCTCAGGCTCTGCTCCCGGCAGAGGTGACCAAAGCGGGTGTGACGGTTTCGAAGCGACAGAGCTCCGACGTCATCATGTACTCGCTGACCACGGACGACGGACGCTACGACACGAAGTTCCTCAACAACTACAACAACATCAATGTCTCGCCGGCACTGAAGCGTGTCAACGGTGTGGGTGACGTGCAGAGCCCGTCCACGGCCGACTACACAATCCGTATCTGGCTCGACCCGGTGAAGATGAAGAACTACGGCCTCATGCCGTCCAACATCACGGCAGCCCTGGCCGAGCAGAACCTGGAGGCTTCTCCGGGTACGATCGGCGAGCAGAGCGACGTGGCCTACCAGTACACGCTCCGCTACAAGGGCCGTATGAAGACGTCGGAGGAGTATGGCAACATCGTCCTCACGAGCAATACCAATGGTCAGACGCTCCACCTCAAGGATGTGGCCAGAATAGAACTGGGTCAGCAGTCCTACGGCGTGCAACTGAAGAACAACGGCCATCCTGCCGTGATGGGTATGGTGCAGCAGATTGCAGGATCCAACGCAACCCAGATTGCCAAGGACGTGAAGGCCGAGCTGGAGCGCCAGGCAAAGAACTTCCCACCGGGACTGAAATATACCATCGAGCAAGACGTGACGGAGTTCCTCTACGCCTCTATCGAGGAGGTGATCTTCACGCTCTTCATCACCCTGCTGCTGGTGTTCTTCGTCGTCTATATCTTCCTCCAGGACTTCCGCTCCACGCTGATCCCGATGATCGCCGTGCCGGTCGCCTTGATAGGTACGTTCTTCTTCCTGTGGATCTTCGGATTCTCCATCAACTTGCTGACACTGTCGGCCCTGCTGCTGGCTATCGCCATTGTGGTCGATGACGCCATCGTGGTTGTCGAGGCCGTTCACGCCAAGCTCGACATGGGCTACAAGAGTGCGCTCACGGCCAGTATCGACGCCATGAACGAAATCTCGAGTGCTATCATCTCCATCACGCTTGTGATGTCGGCCGTGTTCGTCCCTGTGTCGTTCATCGGTGGTATGAGTGGTACGTTCTACCGCGAGTTTGGTATCACGATGGCTATCTCCATCTTGATCTCTGCCGTCAACGCCCTGACGCTCTCTCCGGCCCTTTGCGCCATCTTCCTGAAGCCGAAGGACGAGGAGGCGGAGGCCAACGGTGGCAATAAGATGTCTTTCGTCGATCGCTTCCACGCAGGCTTCAACCACTCGTTCGACAAGATTACAAACAAGTATAAGAAGGGTGTGGAGCGCATCATCAACAACCGCGTCGTGACGGGTATCTCTGTCGTGGCGGGCATCGTGGCGCTGGTCTTCTTCATGGGTACGACCAAGACGGGTTTGATCCCTGACGAGGATACGGGTACGCTCTTCTGTACCATCTCTTTCCCCCCGTCAACGGGCCAGGACAAGACGCTGGAGGTTGGCGAGAAGATCGACGCCATGCTGGCCACCAACCCGTGGATCGAGCGTCGTGAGATGATTGCAGGTTACAACTTCATCGCTGGTGCCGGTTCCGACCAGGCCACCTTCATCATCAAGCTGAAACCGTTTGACGAGCGTAAGTGGGGTATGATAGACCGCGTCAAGTCCGTGTTCACGGGTGCGGGTATCGCAGGATTGTTCATCGATCCGAGTTCGTCCAACTCCGTGCTGGGTATGATCTATAAGCAGACAGCCACCATCAAAGGTGCACAGATCCTGGCCTTCGCGCCGCCTATGGTGTCCGGATTCTCGGCTACCAACGGTCTGACCTTCTCTATGGAGGACCGCACGGGTGGCGACCTCAACAAGTTCTACGACGTGACGCAGAAGTTCCTCAAGGCGCTGGGTGAGCGCGAGGAGATCCAGCGAGCCATGACCTCCTACAACCCGAACTATCCGCAGTATATGGTCAACATCGACGTAGCCAAAGCCAAGCAGGCCGGTACGTCGCCCCAGGCCATCCTCTCCACGATGTCGGGCTACTTCGGTGGTCAGTACGCCAGCAACTTCAACGCCTTCGGTAAGCTCTACCGTGTCTATATACAGGGTAGCCCCGAGAGCCGCATGACAATCGACAAGCTCAACGATGTCTATATACGCACCAACAACGGCATGTCGCCCATCAACGAATTTGTCACGCTGAAGAGAACCTACGGTCCTTCCAGCATCAACCGCTTCAACCTCTTCACCGCCATCACCATCAACGCCACGGCTGCCGACGGCTATTCCTCTGGTCAGGCCATCAAGGCTGTGGAAGAAGTGGCCAAGCAGACGCTGCCCGACGGCTACACCTACGAGTATTCGGGTCTGACCCGATCGGAGCAGGAGTCGAGCAGTTCGACGGGTATGATCTTCATCCTCTGCTTCATCTTCGTCTATCTGATCCTCTCCGCACAGTATGAGAGCTACCTGCTGCCGCTGGCCGTATTGCTCTCCGTGCCGTTTGGTCTTGCGGGTGCCTTCATCTTCACCCAGATCTTCGGCCATAGCAACGACATCTACATGCAGATCTCGCTGATCATGTTGATCGGTCTGTTGGCCAAGAACGCCATCTTGATTGTGCAGTTCGCCCTGGAGCGCCGCCAGACAGGTATGGCCATCCGCTATGCAGCCATCCTCGGTGCCGTGGCTCGTCTGCGCCCGATCCTGATGACCTCGCTGGCCATGATCATCGGTCTGTTACCGCTGATGTTCGCATCAGGTGTGGGACGCAACGGAAACCAGACGCTGGGTGCTGCCGCCGTCGGCGGTATGTTGATTGGTACGATTTGCCAGGTCTTCGTCGTCCCGTCGCTCTTTGCCATCTTCCAGTGGCTGCAGGAGCGCATCAAGCCGCTCGAGTTCCACGATGAGGAGAACGAGGAGGTGGTCCGCGAACTGGAGCAGTACGCCCAGGGACCTGCCGGCGACTACAAGGTGGACAACGCCCCGATGTAAAATAGCTGAGTAGCCATTCCGCTCCCCCGCACCACTGGAGACGAGGGAGCGGGAGGCTCCCACACAATATAATAAGGATACATATAATAATAGACAATATGACAATCAAAAATATGACGCGCATGACGGGTGGTCGCCTGCTGCTCCTGGCGGGTCTCGCCACCCTCTCGCTGACGGGATGTAAGAGCCTCTATGGCGACTACGAGCGTCCCGAGGTGAAGACGGACGGCATCGTGCGCGACCCCGTAAACGACCAGGCGACGCTGGAGGGAAGCAACGACTTCGGCAACCTGCCGTGGAGAAGCGTCTTTACCGACCCGCAGTTGCAATCGCTGATCGAGAAAGCATTGGCCAACAACCCGAACCTTCTCAACGCCATGCTCAACGTGGACATTGCCGAGTCGCAACTCAAGGCCGCCAAGCTCGCCTACCTTCCCTCGCTGGTACTCGCCCCGACGGGCACCATCACCCACATGGGTGAGGGCGCAGAGGCCAACAAGAGCTACACGCTGCCCCTCGCGGCCAGCTGGAACGTGGACCTCTTCGGTACACTCCGATCCTCGAAGAAGGCTGCCGCTATGTCGCTCCTTCAGACCAAGGACTACCAGCTGGCGGTACAGACACGCCTCATCAGCAATGTCGCCAACCTCTACTACACGCTCCTCATGCTCGACAAGCAGATGGAAATCGTCACGGACATGGAGAACCTCACGAAGGACACCTGGGACATGATGAAACTGCAGATGGAGTTTGGACGTGCCCGCTCTACGAGCGTGCAGAGTGCGGAGGCTGCCTACTATAGCGTGAAGAACCAGAGCGTGAACATCAAGCGACAGATCCGCGAGAGTGAAAACTCCCTCAGCCTCCTGCTGGGAGAACCTGCTCAGACCATCGCTCGTGGCAAACTCGACGGCCAGTCGCTGCCAGAGAACTACGCTGGTGGCGTGGGTGTACAACTGCTGAGCAACCGCCCCGACGTACACGCTAACGAGATGGCGCTCGCCAGCTGCTTCTATGGTGTACAGAACGCACGCAGCCGCTTCTATCCGTCCATCAACATCACGGCCAACGCAGGCTGGACGAACGGACAGGGTACGATCAATCCGGCCAAGTTCTTGGTGCAGGCCGTAGGTTCCCTCACCCAGCCGCTCTTCATGAAGGGTCAGCTGAAGGCGGGTCTTCGTGTGGCTGAGGACCAGTATAAGCAGGCTTACAACACCTGGCAGAACTCCATCCTCACGGCAGGATCGGAGGTGAGCAACGCCCTCGTGGCCTACAACGCAGCCAAGGAGAGCGAGGAACTGGAGCAGAAGCGCATCGACGTGCTCAAGAAGAACGTCGAGGATATCGAACTGCTCTACAAGCAGAGTTCAAGTACCTACCTGGAGGTCATCACGGCACAGCAGAACCTGCTCAACGCCCAGGTCTCACAGGTGCAGGATCAGTTCACGAAATTGCAGTCGATCGTCAACCTCTACTATGCCCTTGGCGGTGGTAGCAATTAACTAATAAGACAGTAAGATTATGAGTAGCACAATAATCAGTCCGAAGGCCGAGGTGTCTCCCAAGGCACGTATCGGCGAAGGTTGCAAAATATTCCCGTTTGTCTATATCGAGGACGACGTGGTGATTGGTGACAACTGTATCATCTTCCCCTTCGTGTCAATCCTCAACGGCACACGCATGGGCAACGGCAACAAGATCCACCAAGGCTCCGTCATCGCTGCCTTGCCGCAGGATTTCAATTTCAAGGGTGCCAACTCGCAGGTCGTCATGGGCGACATGAACATCATCCGCGAGAATGTGGTCATCAACCGTGGCACGCACGAGGGTGGCAAGACGGTCTTGGGCTCCAACAACGTGCTCATGGAGGGTATGCATATCTCTCACGACACACGCGTGAGCAATTCTTGCGTCATCGGCTATGGCACAAAGATCGCTGGCGATTGCGAGATCGAGGACGGAGTGATCTTCTCCTCATCGGTCATCGAGAATGCCAGGACGCGCGTGGGTCGTGGCGCGATGATCCAGGCTGGAACGACCTTCTCAAAGGACGTCCCGCCCTATATCGTAGCTGGTGGAACGCCGGTAGGCTATGGTGGTGTCAACACAACGATGGCACGGGCTGCAGGAATAGATGAGAAGGTGATCAAGCATATCGCCAACGCCTACCGCCTGCTTTTCCATGGTCAAAACTCGGTGTTCGATGTTTGCCACCAGATCGTCGAGCAGGTGCCTGACTCGGAGGAAATTCGCATTATCGTCGATTTCCTTCGCAGTACAAAAGAAGGAATCATTAGTAAATTATAGTTTCATACCTATCGTAATTTACAAGAAAGAGGGGATGGCCGTGAGGTCACTCCCCTCTTTGCTTTATCATTCTGGCCCAGACGAAAGAGGACGTTAGGCCTGCAATAGGATGGCGAAAAAAAATGAGCCGACTCGATACAGAGCCTCATCAATAGGAGGCGGTACACTCGATACCCAACGCCTTCACGCGATCGCGGATGGCGTCGAGCTCCTCATGGGTGGCCTTTTCCAAAAACTGTCCAGGTGTCTCGCGGTCGATGGTGTAAATCATCACTTCGCGAGGCGCGATATATTTCACGGCCTCCAACCACGGGGCAACATACTCTTCTCCTACATTGGTCACATCCTCGCCCTCATCGTTCTTTCCACGAAGGAACATGGTCTGGACAATACATTGCCCGTCAAAGGACTTCATACCTTCTATGATCTTCTTCACATCATAGGAAGGCAACGCTGGACGATCAAGGCGCTTTATGTAATCGGGGTTGACCGTATCGAGCTTGAGGATGTTGTTATCTACCTTGGCCAAAGCGGCATGGACCGCAGGGCGATGGATGAAAGTCGAGTTGCTCAAGACTGAGATCTTGGCCTCAGGACAGTAGGCGTCGCGCAGACGGATGGTTTCGTCGATGATCTCGGGAAAGTGAGGATTACTGGTCGGTTCGCCATTGCCGGCAAAAGTCATCACGTCGGGATGGACTCCCTCGTCATGCATCTCCTTGAGTTTCTCCTCCAGTGCGCGGGAGACCGCCTCGGTGGTCGGGAAGGGAGTATGCGTGCGATGGTCGGCGTTGTAGCCACACTCGCAGTAGATACAGTCGAAACTACAGAGTTTGCCGTCGGCAGGTATAAGATTGATGCCCAAGGATATTCCGAGCCGCCGACTGTGCACGGGCCCATAGATGGGCGATGGAAATAGAATTGTTGACATAATCGTGTTCGTATGTTTATTTCTTGCAAAAGTACAACATTCTTTTCACACACCCAATCTTTTCACTTAGTTTGTTGTCAGCAATCGCATAAGCAAGAAACAGAAAAAGGGGGTTGAAAAGGACGAAGAACCAAATAAAACTTAATATATTTGCCTATTTTGCAATTTTACGTTACCTTTGCAGCAACATTGGCTTATTGGCCTTATTGCGATTTTTAGAATAAGAAAGTAGAAGTTAGTTTCAGCAATGAAAAAGAAACGCAATCAAGCCCGCAATCACCGCAGTTTGCAGGTTATCACGCTATGTATCAGCACGGCCATGGTGCTGGTTCTGATAGGTATAGTCGTATTAACCGTATTCACAGGACGCAACCTCTCCAACTATGTGAAGGAGAACCTCACCGTCACCATGGTATTGCAACCCGACCTCACACCCTCTGAGTGTGCAGCATTGTGCAAAAAGGTGCAACGCTTTAACTACATCACCAACGTGGAATACACGAGCAAGGAGCAAGCCCTCAAAGAAGGCACGAAGGAACTGGGTGCGAATCCAGCCGAGTTTGCTGGCGAAAACCCCTTTACGGCAGAGATCGAGTTGCGCCTGAAGGCCAACTATGCCAACAATGACTCTATCAAGAAGATTGCCGCCGACCTAAAGCAGTTTAATGGCGTCTCTGACGTGACCTACCGACAGGACCTGGTCAATAGTGTGAACCAAATGTTGCGCAAGATCAGTTTCGTACTGCTGATCATCGCAGCACTCCTGACGGTCGTCTCGTTCTCCTTGATCAACAACACCATCCGCCTCAGCATCTATGCGCGTCGCTTCGCGATACACACCATGAAACTCGTGGGTGCCTCGTGGGGCTTCATCCGACTGCCTTTCCTGCGCATGGCCGTGGGACTAGGCTTGCTCTCTGCCGTCATGGCATTGATCGTGCTGGGAGCCGGCATGCTCGCTCTCTACAACTATGAGCCGGAGATGCTGACGATCATCAATGGCGAGGTCATGGCCTTTACAGCGCTGGTAGTCCTGGCCGTAGGCATCATCCTCACCACAATCTGCTCCTGGCTCTCGGTCAACAAATTCCTGCGCATGAAGGCGGGAGACCTCTACAAGATTTAATCGCCGCCCGAAATGGGTCGGCCTCACTATCACGAGAAGGAAATAATACAAACATAGAATATGGATAAAAGTAAATTAGCTTTCGGCCGCATCAACTACATTCTGCTTGTAGTAGGTGTGGCGATCGTCGTCATTGGCTTCATCCTGATGAGCGGCGGCACATCGACCAAGGAGATGTTCAATCCCGAGGTGTTCAGCCCGACGCGTATCAAGGTGGCGCCTGTCGTCACGCTGGTGGGTTATATTACCATCATCGCCTCCATCCTCGTTCGTCCGAAGGGCGGAGAGGCAGGAGCCGAGATGGCAACACAATCGTCTGAAACCAACGTCACGGAGGCATAATGGACCTGATAGAAACCATCATCATCGCCATCGTAGAGGGATTGACCGAGTTTCTTCCCGTTTCTTCCACAGGCCACATGATCATCGCACAAAACCTGCTGGGAGTGCCGAGCACGCCGTTTGTCAAGGCCTTCACGGTCATCATCCAGTTTGGCGCCATCCTCTCGGTGGTCTTGCTCTACAGGAAGCGCTTCTTCCAACTCAACCATACGCCAGCACCAGAGGGCAGCACGTCGCTCCAGAAGTTTCTCCACAAGTGGGACTTCTACTGGAAGATCTTCGTTGCCTTCGTTCCTGCCGTCGTGCTGGGTGGCCTCCTCAATGGCGTGATAGAGCATCTGCTCGGCAGCGTCACGATCGTTGCTATCATGCTGGTTGTTGGTGGTGTCTTCATGTTGTTCTGCGACAAGTGGTTCTGCCATGGCAAGGAGACCAACCCCGTCACCGAGAAGCGTGCGTTCCGCATCGGCCTCTGCCAGTGTCTGGCCATGATACCTGGTGTCAGCCGCAGTATGGCGACCATCGTCGGTGGTATGGCCAACGGACTGACGCGTAAGCGCGCGGCAGAGTTTTCCTTCTTCCTGGCCGTGCCCACCATGTTGGCTGCCACGTGCCTGGAGGTGTTGAAGATGATCCTGGCTGGCGAATTCGACGACATGTCGGGCAATATCTCCACGCTGCTCATCGGCAGTTTGGTCTCGTTTGTGGTAGCCATCCTTGCCATGAAATGGTTTGTCAGTTTCATTGCTAAATATGGCTTCAAACTCTTTGGCTGGTACCGCATCATCGTCGGACTGCTCATCCTGGGACTGCTCCTCACGGGCCACTCACTCCAAATGGTTGACTAAGCCGGGATGACAATCAATTTCAAAGAAGGGATACTCATCCCCATTGACAAGCCCTATGGCGTGACGAGTTTCAAGGCCCTCGCCCACATCCGCTACCTCTGCTCCCACGCCTTGGGTGGCAAGGTGAAGATGGGACACGCTGGCACACTCGATCCGCTCGCCACTGGCGTCTTGGTGCTTGCGACGGGAAAAAAGACGAAGCAGATCGAGACGCTGCAGCAACACACGAAGGAGTATGTCGCCACGATACAGCTGGGGGCGACGACCGTGAGCTACGACATGGAGCACCCGGTCAGCGCCACCTTCCCCACGGAGCATATCACGCGAGAGCTGATTCTTGAGACGCTGCAGCAGTTTATTGGCGAGATAGAACAGATACCGCCTACCTACAGTGCAGTAAAGGTCAACGGCGTCCGCGCCTACGACGTGCGCCGCAATGGCGAGCACATAGAGCTCAAACCCAAGCACGTCCGCATCGACGAGATAGAAGTGGTGTCGTTTGATGCCGAAAAGATGCAGCTCGTCCTGCGCGTAGTCTGCGGCAAGGGCACCTATATCCGTGCCTTGGCCCGGGATTTGGGCCGCGCACTCTCCTCGGGAGCTTACCTCACCTCCCTCCGTCGCACACAAGTGGGCGACGTGCGGGTGGAGAACTGTCTTTCCTACGACCATTTTGAAGAGTGGCTGGCACAGCAAACAATAGAAAAAGAAAACAAGTAAGATATGAAACTATCGCAGTTTAAATTCGATTTGCCACAGGACTTGGTGGCACTCTATCCCCATTCCTCCACCCATACCATCACTCGACCCAACGGAACAACTGCCGAGTTTGACGTGGTAAGGCCCGACGAGGCGCGGCTGATGGTGCTCCACAAGCAATCGGAGACGATAGACCTGTATCATAAGGACGAGGAGGGCAACCCGATAGAGGGCGACTACATCCTCTTCAAGGATCTTGTGAACTATTTTGGAGAGGGAGACACCTTCGTCTTCAACGATACCAAAGTGTTCCCCGCCCGTCTCTACGGCACGAAGGAGAAGACGGATGCCAAGATCGAGGTGTTCCTGCTCCGCGAACTCAATCCCGAGATGCGCCTGTGGGACGTACTCGTCGAACCGGCACGCAAGATTCGCATTGGCAACAAACTCTTCTTCGAGGAGTCGGGCACCATGGTGGCTGAAGTGATCGACAACACCACCTCAAGAGGGCGCACCCTGCGTTTCCTCTACGACTGCCCGCACGATGAGTTCAAGAAAGAGCTCTTCGCCCTGGGCGAGGCACCACTGCCCCGATATATCATCGACAACCGTCCGAAGGAGGAAGGACAGGACTTTGCCCATGCCACCGAAGAGGACATGGAGTACTTCCAGACTCCGTTCGCCAAACACGAGGGTGCTGTCACGGCTCCCAGCACGGGCATCCACTTCTCGCGCGAGATGCTCAAGATGATGGAGATACGAGGCATCAATCCTGCCTATGTCACCCTTCATTGCGGTTTGGGCAATTTCCACAAGATTGAGGTGGAGGACCTGACGAAGCACAAGATGGACTCGGAGCAGATGTTCATCACGTCTGAAGCCTGCGAGATCGTCAACGACACGAAGCGCAAGGGCCATCACGTGTGTAGCATTGGAGCAAGTGTGGTCAAAGCCACAGAGACGGCTGTGGGCACAGACGGCCTACTGAAGGAGTTTGAGGGATGGACCAACAAGTTTATCTTCCCTCCCTACAACTTCGGCTTGTCCGACTCGATGGTAGCCAACTTCTACCATCCCTATTCCACGCTGCTGATGACTCAGTGTGCATTTGGAGGCTACGACATGGTGATGAAGGCATACGAACTGGCTGCCGCCAACGGTTACAAATTTGGATGCTACGGAGACAGTCTGCTCATCCTCAACGACTAATCAGCCTTGCTACATCGTCTGTATCTCTCCTTGGGTTCCAATCTTGGCAACCGTAGGCAACTGCTCCAGTCTGCCATCGCCCTACTGGGGGAGCGTGTCGGCTCGGTGGAACGCATATCTTCCTTTATAGAGACGGCACCATGGGGCTTCGAGAGCGAGCATCAGTTTCTCAATGCCTGCGTCAGCATCAACACCAGGATGACCCCACGCGAGGTGCTGGAAGCTACGAAACAGATAGAGCGTGAACTGGGCAGGACACGGAAGTCGTCCAATGGTCAATATGCTGACCGCCCGATAGACATCGACATTCTCCTCTATGATGACATACAGGTAAACGAACCCGATTTGGTCATTCCGCACCCCCACATGGAGGAACGCGATTTTGTCATGATTCCTTTACAAGAAATCAGACCCGAAAAACAGGGGTAAGCCCTGCTATCAACAACAAAGGTTTTTCTCTTTCGTGAGAAAAACCTTTGTTGTTATCATACCCTTAAGAGGGGTATTAACTTGCTCCGCCAATGAAGTTAACTTCAAAACCCCAGTTCGGGATAAGAAATAGTTCATAAAAAAGTTGGTAGTCTCACAAATAT
>OFMC01000469.1_pt1 | contig 41673 bp, 29 predicted proteins | sample 1541271 | NCBI WGS metagenome assembly OFMC01 (sample SAMN04209252, study PRJEB22552) | human gut metagenome | biome: gut; material: feces | host: Homo sapiens | place: USA: Oklahoma | reverse complement strand
CTAATCTGTGCACATCCGTGCAATCTGTGGGAGTTTTCGTAGGAGGGTATGGCATTCCTGCCATACCCACGCCACCCTCTGCCATACCTCCCACAGAATTCACAGAATTCACAGAAATTTCTGGCGTAGAAGAGCCTCCCACAGATTTCACAGATGCCCACAGATGGTTAGGTTGTGTAGGGTTTTGTGGGAAGATAGTTTAGTGGCTGCGTGGGTATGGCAGGGATGCCATACCCTCCTGATCTGTGCACATCTGTGACATCCGTGGGAGGTTCTTGATTGGTGTTCTCCCAGGGGGTGCAGCGGTCCCTGCTGCACCAACCAAGCAATCGTGCACCGACATTACATTCCTCCCTCAATATCATTTTAAACAACATTGTTTTAAACAACCTTGTTTAAAACCAATATGTTTTGTATCTTTGCACACATAAACCATTAACAATCGCCACAATGACAGGTAAGATAGAAGCACCATTTGTGTTCGGAGTACGCGTGGAAGGCGACACTTTCACCGACCGACATGAAGAAACCGAACGCCTAAAAGCCAATTTCACATACGGCGTGAACACCATACTCATATCGCCTCGACGTATGGGAAAGACATCACTCGTAGAGCATGTCTGCTCGCTTATCGACACCACCGACATTCGTATCGCACACATCGATGCCTTCGGTTGTCGCTCCGAACACGACTTCGTGAACGCCTTTGCCACAGCCGTAGTGCGCGCCACCTCATCAAAATGGGAAGAGTGGATGGAGAACACAAAGACATTCCTCAGTCGCTTCGTACCAAAGATAAGCTTCGGACAAGACCCCCTCAACGACTTCTCCCTCTCGTTCGAATACAACCCTGCGAACAACACTACAGAAGAAGTACTGCAACTGCCCGAGCTCATCGCACGCACCAAGGGCTATCGTATCGTGGTATGTATCGACGAGTTTCAGCAGATTGGCGAGTTTGCCGACTCACTAACGTTTCAGAAGAAATTGCGCAGCGTGTGGCAGCTGCAGAGCAACGTCAGCTACTGTCTCTATGGTAGCAAGAAGCACATGATGGAGCGTATGTTCCAGAGTAGAAGCTATCCGTTCTATCGTTTTGGCGACCTTTTCTATCTTGGTAAGATTGGCGAGGACGACTGGGTGCAGTACATACAACAACGCTTTCGTGCCACTGGTAAGGACATCTCCGTAGAACTTGCACAAGTCATCTGTCGCACCACCGACCGCTATTCTTCCTATGTGCAGCAGCTCGCTTGGCTGGTATGGCTACGCACCAATCAGACCACCACGGGCGACGATGTGCAATACGCCATCGACCGACTGCTCGATGCCTGCGAGCCCTTGTTCATACAACAGACAGAAGACCTCTCAGCGTATCAGCTTAATTTCCTCCACGCTCTTGCCAACGGCATCTCTACGGGCTTCACACAGGCGGCAGTGCTAAAAGAGTACCGTCTTGGCACCGCTGCCAATGTCACACGTCTGAAGAAATCGCTCACAGAGAAAGACCTTATCACCACCGATGCCCCACGCCAACTTGTCATCAGCGACCCAATACTCAAAATGTGGTTGAAGCGTCGGCTTTGGAGAGAACCTTAACCCCCGCTTAGGAGGGTATGGCATCCTGCCATACCCACGCCACCCACCCAGGGGGTGCAGCTGTCCCAGCTGCACCAACCAAGCAAACAGTGCATATCCTCCCACAGAATTCGCAGAACCCACAGAAACGACTGTCGGATAATATCTTGCGCCAGAAAATTCTGTGAATTCGGTGAATTCTGTGGGAGAATATCCTACGCCAGAAAATTCTGTGAATTCTGTGAATTCCGTGGGAGGCTCTTCTCTGCCAGAAACTTCTGTGGGAAGATAGTTTAGTGGTTGCGTGGGTATGGCAGGGATGCCATACCCTCCTAATCTGTGAGCATCTGTGCAATCTGTGGGAGAATATCTTGCATCATAAACTTCTGTGGGTTCTGTGGGTTCTGTGGGAAAATAGTTTAGTGGGCTCTCCTAATCTGTGTACATCCGTGAAATCTGTGGGAGGCTCTTCTCTGCCAGAAACTTCTGTGGGAAGATAGTTTAGTGACTGCGTGGGTATGGCAGGATGCCATACCCTCCTAATCCGCTATCCGTGGGAGTTTTCGTAGGAGGGAATGTGCGTTTTGTGTGAGTTAATAGTGTAAAAACCTAAAAAATTTGTGAAAATTTTTGCTGCTATACATATTTTTATTAAATTTGCACCGAAGAGGGAGTGCGTAGTGCCGGAGTGCGGCGCGTCACTCATACACGCCAACACAAGCAGCAACGATCCCCCGGCAACTGAAAACCGAAAGAAACCGATTTTAAAACCGATTTATTCAAACAGAATTTTTTTAATTAACTTAATTCAATAACAATTTATTAACAAACAAAAGAAAGGATTTAGTATGAAAAAAATCTTATCTCTTCTTTCGATGTTGATGATTACCGTTATGGCATTCGCTACTGACTATACTGGTCAGTTGGACTACACTGTGAAAACAAGAACCAGTGATTTAACAGGTCCGAGCATTGCACAAGGTACTCTCAAAATCGAACCTTATGCCGGTGGCAAATATACAGTTACTGCCACAGGTCGTGATTTGTCTTCACTTGGCTTGGGCAATTGGGACGAAATTATCTGTGAAGGTGTTGAAGCAACAACCGACGCAAATGGTGTCACAACTATTGATGTAACCCCTTACGCTTATCGTTCAAGCGATTACGCAGAGTTTAAGAGTACAAAACTCTTCGTTAAGTTCAAGGGTGATAAGGCTTATGCTACATTTGAGGGAACTTATGCTCCTAATTCTTTCGCCAACTATACGCTGAAGTACACCTTCGGCGTTGACGAAGGCTTCGACGGCGGTTCTACCGGCGGTGGCGAGACTGGTGGCGAGGTTGCAGCAGCTTTCGAGAAGGTTAACTTCGTAGGCGATGGTACTAACTTCGACTGGAAAATCCCAGTAAATTGGGATACACAGAAGATCGTTATGTCTATCGATCCATCTACATGTACTGGTGGTTGTGAAGATATTATTGGTCTTGGTGAAGTTGCAACAGCTTGGGATAATACTCTCCACTTATATCGCAAGCCTGACGGCACCCTTCAGGGATACTTCCAGGTACCTGGTGGCAGCAACAACAACACCAATCCGTTCGATGAGACCCATCCAATTAAGGTTGAGGTGTCAAAGGCTAAGGGCTTTGTTGTTAATGACGTGGTGAAGATTCCTGCAAGCGAAATGAGTGCTCTCTTCGCTCTCTCAACAGTTAATATGGGTACTGGTGAAGGCGCTAACGACAAGTCACGTGCTACATACAACTACGTTAAGGTAGTTGATAAAAATTGGACTGAGGTTCCTCCAGTAACTGTTGTTGACACCAAGGAGTTCAAAAACGTTGCTTACACCACTTCAATGGGTGGTAACGGAACTGCAACTGTAACATTCACTGAGATGTCTGACGGTACATGCCCGATGACATTTGTTTCTGACGATTTAAATGTTAAAGCTGAAAACCTCACAAAGGGTACAGACGAGAAGGGTCGTACAACTTACACTGGTACAGCAAAACGCACAGATGTTGATGTAACATTCACTGTTAAGGCAGTTGTTTACGGCGAGACTACAGCACAGAAGCTCTACATGACAATGGATAACGGCTCAAGCTTAGTTGTTACTGTTGGTGAGGATCCCGACTACGTAGCTCCAGAGCCAGAAATCGAGGGCACAGTAGTAGAGGGTTCTAAAAACTATGCTGCTAATGGCTCTAAGTTCGAGTGGTCTAACATCGCTATCAACTGGAATAAGCAGAAGCTCGTTGCAGTTATTGACCTCTCTTCTTGTACAGGAACGAGTGAGAACATTCTCTCTGTAGGTCAGAATATTGGTTCTTGGAGCATCGGTGGTTGGCACTTCTACTACACTGTAGCATCAAAGAAAATGAAGTCTGACTACCTCGCAACAGATGGCGCACACCCGGTTTCTGATCCTAAGACAGGTGTTGAGCCTGGTACAGTACGTATCGAGCTCTCTAAGGCTGAGGGTTGTACAATCGACGGCGTATCATACAACGCTCTTTACGATAGCAATGTAACTGGTACATGGCAGTCAAATACAGAAGACTTCTGGAATCTCACAAGTGTGAACATCGGTTCTAAGGAAGGTGCTAACCGTAGTAACGCCGTTATCAAGTACGTTACTGTAGTTGACCTCCCAGTCACTGTTAAGGAAGAGAAGACCTTCAACGAGGCTCTCTATATGGTACAGGGAACTACATCTACAAAGGTTGCTGACGCTAAGGTAGTAGTTAAGGAGATGTCTGACAATACAGTCAATATGTCTCTCCAGTTCAACGGAAACGAGTACACATCTACTGAGCTTACAAAGGGTACAGACGATAAGAATCGTACTACTTACACTGGTAAGGTATCTAAAGACACTCAGACATTCGATGTAGCAGGTGTTGTTTACGAAAAGGACAACGCAGAGCGTCTCTATATGACAATGACAGCTGCTGGTGTGACATTCGTTGTTGGTGAGAACCCAGACGTTGTAACTCCAGAGGTTTCTAACAAGACATACACAAGCAACCTCCGCATTTTTGATGGAGAAGAGCCAGTTGTAGAGAATGCAGAGGCTCAGGTGAACATCATCAAGTACTCTGACGAGTCTTATAAGGTAACTCTTAAGGACGTTAATATCCTCAATAAGACTCAGGACCTCGTATTCGTAGGTGAAGGACTTGTCGAAGAGGGCCCTGCTGGCACTCAGCCACTCACAGTCATGGCTAAGTCTGACGAGGCTACAACTAACGTCTTCGGCGAGCAGGTGAGCGGAACATTCGAGATCACAGAGGTTTCGGCTGACGAGATCAAGATGGGCTTCTCTATGGAGAGCGCAAACTTCAGCTATACGGGCGAGTTCAACTACACTGAGGAAGAAGAGCCAGAGGTTTACACAAGCAACCTCCACATCTACGACGCTGCTGCTCCTGAGACAGACCTCTTCCAGGCTGACCAGGCTAAGGTAGAGTTCTTGGCTACTGCTACAGGTGAGTTCAAGCTCACTCTTAAGGACGTAACACTCAACGAGAAGGCTCAGGACCTCGTATTCACTGGTGCACTTCCTACACCACAACCTGGTGGTCAGGATCCGCTCGCAGAAGAGGGTGAGGGTGAAGTAACTCCAGCGGAGCCAGCAATGGTTCTCAACGCTACTGCTGACGAGGCTACTGCTACATTCCTCGGTGCTGCATCTGCAACAGCTGTGTTCAATGTCTCTTACGATAAGAATGACAACTTCATGATGACATTCACTATCACAGCAGGTGACAAGAACTACGCTGGTGAGTTCAACTACGAGAAGAAGAATCCGGATACTCCAGATCCAGAGCTCTTCTGCAAGGAGAACTACGTAGCTGACGGCACAGGCTTCGAGTGGGATATCAATGTTGATTGGGATACTCAGAAGATCGTTATGTCTATCGACCCGTCTACATGTACTGGCAACTGCGAGGATGTAATCGGTCTCGGTGCTGTTCCAACAGCATGGGATAACACTCTCCACTTGTATCGCACAAGCGCAGACCAGCAGCTCCAGGGCTACTTCCAGACATCTGCAGGCAACAACAACACTGGCAAGTTCGCTGAGACAGCTCCGTTCTTGGTAGAGGTTTCAAAGGCTCAGGGCTTTGTTGTTAACAACGAGGTTAAGATTGCTTCAAGTTCAATGAGCTATCTCTTCACTCTCTCAACCGTTAAGATGGGTACTGGCGAGGGCGCTAACGACAAGTCGCGTGCTACATACAAATACGTTAAGGTTGTTGATAAGGATTGGACAGCACCTAAGGATCCTGACACAGGTATCAACGCAACAACAGTTGCTGAGGGTGAGGTTGAGTTCTTCACAGTTAACGGCGTTAAGCTTAACAAGCTCCAGAAGGGTCTGAACATCGTTCGCACTGCTGACGGCAAGGTTAAGAAGGTACTCGTTAAGTAATCTTTCAGGGGGTGCTCCCCAAGTGCACCAACCAAGCAAGTTGCACTATTTTTAGGGGGTGCAGCTGTCCCAGCTGCACCAACCAAGCAAACGGTGCACCCACAGAATAAACTCATAAGAGGGCATGGCATTCCGCCATGCCCTCTTTGCGTTGCTACCCCTCCCACGGATCTATCGTAGGAGGGTATGGCATCCCTGCCATACCCACGCCGCCCTCTCAGGGGGTGCAGCGGTCTCCGCTGCACCAACCGAGCACTCGTGCACCAACATTGTAATCCTCACACGGAATTCACAGAAGCTTCTGGGGAGAAGAGCCTCCCACAGATTTCACAGATGCACACAGATGGTTAGGCTGCGTAGGGTCCTCCCACGGAATTCACGGAATTCACAGAAGCTTCTGGCAGAGAAGAGCCTCCCACAGATGCGCACAGATGCCCACAGATGGTTAGGCTGCGTAGGGTTCTCCCACGGAATTCACGGAATTCACAGAAGCTTCTGGCGTAGAAGAGCCTCCCACAGATGCCACAGATGCCCACAGATGGTTTGGCTGCGTAGGGTTCTCCCACGGAATTCACGGAATTCACAGAAACGAATGGTGGAGAAGAGCCTCCCACGGATGCTCACAGATGGTTTGGCTGCGTATGGTTCTCCCACAGATTTCACAGAATACAGATGTTCTATCAGGGGGTGCAGCAGTCTCTGCTGCACCAACCGAGCACTCGTGCACCAACATTGTAATCCTCCCACGGAAATCACAGAACACACAGAAGCTTCTGGCGTAGAAGAGCCTCCCACAGATGCGCACAGATGCCCACAGATGGTTTGGCTGCGTAGGGTTCTGTGGGAAGATAGTTTGGTTGGCTGCGTGGGTATGGCAGGATGCCATACCCTCCTAATCTGTGCACATCCGTGCAATCTGTGGGAGAATACCTTGCGCCAGAAACTTCTGTGGGTTCTGTGGCTTCTGTGGGAAGATAGTTTGGTAGCTGCGTGGGTATGGCAGGAATGCCATACCCTCCTATAGTTTGCACTGTTTGCTTGGTTGGTGCAGCGGAGACAGCTGCACCCCCTTGAAGTTTGCAACAAGGTTGCAGAATATTTTTCCGAACTTTGTCAAAGATTATTTTTCTCTTAGTAATTAACAACAAATGAAATATGATTAGAAGAATATCCTATTACTTATTATCAGCAGTCTTCGTGGCGGGAATGAGCGCCTGCGGAGGCAATGCGCACGACGGTCACGACCATGCAGACCATGAACATGCAGCCCACGACCATGAGCACAGCGAGGCGGAGGGACACGACCATGAGGCTGAGCTTGCAGGCAAAGAGGCGAAGGGCGCACATGCCGACGAGATAATACTCTCTGCGGAGAAAGCCCGTGCAGCCGGAGTGAAGGTGGAGGAGGTGAAGCCCAGCACGTTCCACGGCGTGATACACACGAGCGGAAAGGTGATGTCGGCATCGTGCGACGAGACCACCGTCGTTGCAACCATCAGCGGACGCGTGCAGTACAAGAACCACGTGAGCGAGGGCTTGAAGGTGTCTGCCGGCACCACGCTCTTCTCAATCACCTCCGCCGGTATGCAGACCGCTGAGGGCGACCCCGTGCAGCGTGCACGCATCGACTACGAGCGTGCCGAACGCGACTACACACGTGCGAAGATACTCATTAAGGACCGCATAATAAGCGAGAAGGACCTCGCCGTGGCGAAAGCCGAGTACGAGGCGGCGAAGCTCACGTATAACGGCATGAAGCGCACGCGCAGCGCGGGTGGAGTAGTGGTGACGGCTCCGCGTAGTGGCTACGTGAAGCAGTGTCTCGTGAACGGTGGCGACTACGTAGAAGCCGGTCAGCCACTCGCTATCATCACGCAGAACAAACACCTCTACCTGCGTGCCGAGATACCCGAGCGCCACTTCAATGAGCTGAATAAGATACGCTGCGCGAAGTTCCGCACGAGCTACAGTAAGCGTCTCTACGACATCACGGAGATGGGCGGACGCATAAAGTCGTACGGTCGCTCGGCAGAGGTGAACAACTCGTACCTGCCCGTCATCTTCGAGTTCAACAACACGGGCGACGTAGTGCAGGGTTCTTACGCCGAGATATACCTCATAACCCAAGACCGCCACAACGTCATCACGCTGCCCCTCACCGCCCTCACCGAGGAGCAGGGCATCCACTTCGTCTACGTGCAGATAGACGCGGAGGGCTACCGCAAGCAGGAGGTGACTCTCGGCGAGAGCGACGGCGAACGTGTGGAGATACTCACGGGTGTGAAGCAGGGCGACCGCGTCGTGACGAATGGTGCCGTGCAAGTGCGATTGGCTTCGGCTGCAAACGCCATCCCAGCGCATAACCATAATCATTAATTTTTAAGTAGACGAGGGACGGGTAGACAAGCAAACAGTGCGTGTTCTCCCACGGAATACATAGAAGGTTAGGGTGCGTGGTGTTCTCCCACGGAATTCACGGAATGCACAGAAGGTTAGAGTGCGTGGTGTCATCCCACGGAATTCACGGAATGTTAGGGGGTGCAGCAGTCTCTGCTGCACCAACCGAGCAGAGATGTACTGCTCACAGAGCACACTTAGGAGGGTATGGCATCCCTGCCATACCCACGCCACCTGCCGTGATCGTATTCTCCCACAGATGGCACAGATGCACACAGATGTTTAGGTTGCGTAGTATTGTCCCACGGAACACGCAGAATACACAGAAGTTCTCCTCTGCAAGAAAATTCTGTGAATTTTGTGGGAGTACATTTCAGCAAGAGGCTTCTGTGTGTTCTGTGAATTCTGTGGGAAGATGCAGTGGCAGCTTGGTTGGTGCAGTGGAGACCACTGCACCCCCTGGTAGGGTGCGTTGGTATGGCAGGGATGCCATACCCTCCTACAATTGCACAGACTGGGAGGGTGTCCTAAAATATCTGTGCGCATCTGTGATATCTGTGGGAGAATATCTCAGCAAGAATTTCTGTGAATTCGGTGAATTCTGTGGGAAGATAGTTTGGTGGCAGCGTGGGTATGGCAGGATGCCATACCCTCCTATAAGTGCACACCCTGAGGAAATCTACTTATCAACTTGTCTACTTGTTAACTAATAAAAAAAAAGAACTATGCTGAACAAGATAATACGCTTCTCGCTTGAGAACAGAATACTCGTGTTGGTGGCGTCGGTGCTGCTCGTCATAGGCGGACTGTACTCTACCAGTAAGACCGATGTGGACGTGTTCCCCGACCTCAATGCCCCCACCGTGGTCATCATGACCGAAGCTGGCGGCATGGCGACCGAGGAAGTGGAGCAGCTCGTGACGTTCCCGATAGAAACCGCCGTCAACGGCAGCACCGGTGTGCGTCGCGTGCGCTCGCAGTCGACCAACGGCTTCTCCGTAGTGTGGGTGGAGTTCGACTGGGGCACCGACATCTACCTTGCACGTCAGATTGTGAGCGAGAAACTCGCCGCAGTAGGCGAGCAGATGCCCGCCGGAGTGAGTGCTCCGGTGCTCGGTCCGCAGTCGTCGATACTCGGCGAGGTGCTCATCGTGAGCCTCACCAGCAAGCACACCTCACAGCAAGACCTGCGCACGTATGCCGACTGGGTGATACGTCCGCGTCTGCTCTCCACCGGCGGTGTGGCGCAGGTGAGCGTGCACGGTGGCGACATCAAGGAGTATCAGATACTACTGAGTCCGGGCAAGATGAAGCACTTCGGTGTGTCGCTCGCCGACATCATGGCGTGCACACGCGGCATGAACACCAACACCAATGGTGGCGTGCGCTACAAGTACGGCAACGAGTACATCATCCGCGGCATCACCTCGACAAACGACGTGGAGAAGCTCGGTACGAGCATCGTGAAGAAGAACGGCGAGAGCGTCGTCACCCTCGCCGACGTAGCCACGATAAAGATAGGCAACCAGTCGCCGAAGCTCGGTGTAGCCAGCGAGCGCGCCCAGTCAGCCGTGCTCCTCACCGTTACGAAGCAGCCCAATACGAGCACCATCGACCTCACCAAGCATCTCGACCTCGCACTCGACGACCTAAAGCAGACCCTGCCCTCCGATGTGCATATCTCTACCGACATCTTCCGCCAGGCAGACTTCATCGAGAGCAGCATCGACAACGTGCAGAAGTCGCTCATCGAGGGTGCCATCTTCGTGGTTATCATCCTTATGATATTCCTCGCCAACGTGCGCACCACGGTCATCTCGCTCGTCACGATACCAATCTCGTTCCTCGTGGCGATGATAGTGCTCAACGCCCTCGGCATAAGCATCAACACCATGACCCTCGGCGGACTTGCCATTGCCATCGGCTCGCTCGTCGACGATGCCATCGTCGACGTGGAGAACGTGTACAAGCACATACGCCAGAACCGTGCGCTGCCCGAGGCAGAGCGAGTGCCCATCATCGAACTCGTCTACAACGCTTCGCGCGAGGTACGTATGCCTATCCTCAACTCCACGCTGATCATCGTGGTGAGTTTCGCACCGCTCTTCTTCCTCAGCGGTATGGAAGGCAGGATGCTCATACCCCTTGGCATCGCCTTCGTGACAGCCCTCTTCGCCTCCACCCTCGTAGCCCTCACGCTCACCCCCGTGCTCTGCAGCTACCTGCTCGGCAAGAGTAAGGGCGAGCTGCCGAAGGAAGCCTTCGTGGCAGTGTGGCTTAAGACATACTACGAGCGTGCCCTGCTGTGGGTGCTCGACAACACACGCAAGGTGATAGTAGGCACCGCAGCGCTGTTCGTTGTCGCCGTGGGCGTATTCTTCTGCTTAGGCAGTAGCTTCCTGCCCAAGTTCAACGAAGGCTCGTTCACCATCAACATCTCCTCGCTGCCCGGTATCTCGCTCGAAGAGAGCGACTCTATCGGTGCACGTGCCGAGCGACTGCTGCTGCAGGTGCCCGAGATAAAGACCGTGGCACGCAAGACCGGCCGTGCCGAACTCGACGAGCACGCCCTCGGCGTGAACGTGAGCGAGATAGAAGCCCCGTTCGAGCTGAAAGACCGCAGCCATGAGGACGTGCTCAACGACGTGCGCAAGCGCCTCTCGGTGCTCGCCGGTGCCAACATCGAGATCGGTCAGCCCATCTCCCACCGCATCGACGCCATGCTTTCGGGCACGCAAGCCAGCATCGCCATCAAGCTCTTCGGCACCGACCTCAACCGTATGTTCACCATCGGCAATCAGATAAAGGACGCCTGCCAGGACATCAAGGGCATCGCCGACCTCAACGTAGAGCAGCAGATAGAGCGTCCCGAGCTGAAGATAGTGCCGCGCCGCGAACTGCTCGTGCGCAACGGCATCACGCTGCCCGAGTTCAACGAGTTCCTCGCCGTGAACCTCGCCGGCGAGACCGTCTCCCAGGTGTACGAAGCCGGCAGAGCCTTCAACCTCGTGGTGAAAGCCGCCGACTACGACGAGGTGAGCGACCTCATCATCGACACGCAGGACGGACGCAAGGTGCCGCTGAGCGACGTGGCAGACATCATATCCAGTGCCGGACCCAACACCATCAACCGCGAGAACGTGCAGCGCAAGATAGTAATCTCCGCCAACACCAGCGGCAGAGCCTTGAGCGACGTAGTAGCCGACATCAAGCAGGCAGTAGGCGAGAACGTGCAGTTGCCCGAAGGCTACCACGTAGAGTACGGCGGACAGTTTGAGAGTCAGGAGAGTGCCAGCCGCGTGCTCTACCTCACCTGCATGGTTGCCATCGTCGTCATCTTCTTCCTGCTCTTCATGCAGTTCCGCAACGCCCTTGAAGCCGGCGTCATACTGCTCAACCTCCCGTTGGCACTCATCGGCGGCATCTTCGCCATAGTGCTCACCACAGGCGAGGTAAGCATACCCGCCGTCATCGGCTTCATCTCGCTCTTCGGCATCGCCACGCGCAACGGTATGTTGCTCATCACCGAGTACAAGCGTCTGCGCACAGAGGAAGGCAGAAGCGTGCGCGATGCCATCGTCGAAGGCTCGCTCTCGCGTCTGAACCCCATACTCATGACCGCCCTCACCTCAGCTCTCGCCCTCGTGCCCCTCGCCCTCGGCGGCGATCTGCCCGGCAACGAGATACAGTCGCCGATGGCGAAGGTGATACTCGGCGGACTCATCAGCTCCACATTACTCAACGCATTCATAGTACCGATAATATATGAGAAGATATCTAATCGCCACAGCCGTGGCACTCAGCGCGTGTAGCGCCGCCCTCGCCGACACCGTTGGCGACGTGCTCAAGCAGATAGCTGCGAACAACCTCACCCTACAGTCGGCAGCGCACGACACGCGTGCCGATGTGCTCGACGTGAAAGCCACAAACACCCTCGGCGGTCCGTCGGTAGAGTACAGTCCGTTCTTCACGAAAGGCTACTCCGGCGTAGCCGAGAGCGAGCTCGTGGTGAGTCAGGAGATCGACTTCCCCACGAAGTACGCCGCCCGCAGCAAGCAGGCGCAGATGCAGCAGGCGGTGGGCGAGAAGCAGATAGCCAAGCAGCGTCGCGACATACTGCTGCAGGCACAGCTCGTCTGCCTCGACCTCATCCGCGTGAACCAGACCCTCGCCATGCTCCGCGAGCGCCTTGGCAACAGCGACACCCTCCTCCTGATGTACGAGAAGCGCATGGAGGCAGGCGATGCCAACGCCCTTGAACTGAACAAGGTGAAGCTCGACTGCATGGAGGTGCGCACCCTCGTCAGCGAGGCAGAGGGCGAGCGCACCGCCCTCCTGCAGCAGCTCAAGCAGCTCAACGGCGGCAAGCCCATCGACGTAGCCACCACCGAGCTGCCCCACTACGAGCCGATAGCCGACTTCGAGCTGTATCGCGCCCTCGCCCTCGCCTCGGATGCTGACGTGGCAGTGGCGCAGACCGCCCTCCGCGCCGCCGACCTGAACCTGAAGCAGCAGAAGAGCGAGTGGCTGCCCAGCATCTCCTTCGGCTACCGCCGCAACACCGAGCAGCGCGAAGCCATCAACGGCTTTATGGTAGGCGTGAGCTTTCCGCTCTACAGCAACAGCAGCAACGTTAAGGCGGCACGCGAGCGCCGTCAGAGTGCCGAGCTGCAGGTGCAGCAGGCGCAGCATGACGCAGAAGCCGAGCTGCGCACCAGCTACGAGCAGCTGCAGGGCTTGCAGGAGGTGATAGACCACAGCGACGTGAAGCTCCTACAGGAGTCGCTCGCGCTCTTCAAGAAGGCATTGCAGCAGGGCGAGATAACCGCTCTTGTCTACTACGTGGAGATAAACAGCATATACGAGAAGCTACAGCGACACATCGACCTCCACTGTCAGAGCGTGAAGCTGCTGGCGGAGCTGCACCGGAATGAGTTGTGAGTTTTGAGTTTTGAGTTTTGAATTATTCAAGGCTTAGGAAGGCTTAAAGAGGCTTAGCTCGGCTTATACGCTGCCTCAAGCCGCTGCCTTAAGCTCGGCTTAATTGCCCCAGAAAACCTTTATTATACCCATCCGCGTCGACCGACGCGGATGCTCGTAACGACCGACGCGGATGCTCGTATCGACCGACGCAGATGTTCGTAACGACCGACGCGGATGCTCGTAACGACCGACGCAGATGCTCGTATCGACCGACGCGGATCATCTAACCATAATGGTTTGTCTGGTAAAACGTTTGTAGAGACGGAAAAAATCGCTATATTTGCAAGAGTATGAGCCACGGTATATCATGCAGAACGGCTTTGAAATTCCGTACGGACACAACGCCGACTGGGGCAAGGCTAACGAGTGGGCAATCAGGGTGTTGCTGCTCGAGGAAGAGTAATTAAAAAGTAAAAAAGTAAAAGAGTAAAAAGGTAAAAAAGTAAAAAGGTAAAAAAGTAAAAAGGTAAAAAGCGAGGTAATGTCGGTGCTGACATTGCCTCGCTTTTACCTTTTAGAATATCGACTCCTTCGTTATTATGTTTTTAGAATATTGACTCCTCTGTTTCGGATGTGAACAGCTCAAGCGCTTTCATTCCCATGATGGAGTTACCCTTCGAGTTGAGTCGTGGGCTCCATACCGCAATAGAGTAGCGCGAAGGGTATAAAGCCACGATGCCTCCGCCCACGCCGCTCTTGGCAGGCAGACCGACAAGAAAGGCGAACTCGCCCGACTCGTCGTATAAGCCGCAGGTCTGCATAATGGCATTGATGCGTTTCACTCGCGATATGCTCAGGTTGACACCAGCGTGAGAGAACGGCTGACTGCTCTTGGCGAATGCCATGAAGGCACGCGAGAGATCCTCGCAGCTCATCTCTACAGAGCACATCGTGCAGTAGAAGTCGAGCACGTCGTGCACATCGTTATGCAGATTGCCGTGATGCTTCAGTAGATAGGCAATGGAAGCGTTCAGATAGCAGCAGCTCAGCTCCGAGCGTGTTACCTCCTCCGAGTAGTTGATGTCAGGGTTGTCAGCCAGCGTGCGCACGAAATTGATGAAGGACTCCTTCGGGTTGTCAATGAGCGAGAGGATAACGTCGGCAGTGACCAAGGCACCGGCGTTGATGAACGGGTTGCGCGGCTTGCCGTGCTCGTACTCCAGTTGCACAAGCGAGTTGAATGCTGTGCCCGAAGGCTCCTTGCCTATTCTTTGCCACAGATCCTTGCCTAACAGACTCAGTGCTACGGCAAGCGAGAACACCTTGGAGATGCTCTGTATTGAGAACTTCACGTCGGATGCTCCGAGGCGGTAGGTTCTGCCGTCGAGAATGTTGAGACAGAGCCCGAACTGGTCGGGGTTTACGTTAGCTAAAGCCGGTATGTAGTCGGCTTGCTTGCCGTCGTGAGCGTAGACCTCTATCTCTTGTCGGATGTGTTCCAATAATGGTTGATAGTCCATAGCCAAATGTTTTACGGTTCTCTGTATGCTTTAGTCGAACAGTCCCGGTTCCACAGCGTTGCTGCCCGTCATCGGTCGTCCGAGGTGCTGGTAGGCGAGGGGAGTGACCATGCGTCCGCGCTGCGTGCGCTTTATGAAGCCCTCCATGATGAGATACGGCTCGTACACCTCCTCGACGGTGCCCGTGTCCTCGCCGATAGCTGTGGCGATGGTAGACACGCCGACCGGTCCGCCGCGGAACTTGTCGATGATGGTGAGCAGTATCTTGTTGTCAATCTCGTCCAAGCCATACTGGTCGATGTTCAGTGCTGAGAGTGAGATGCGCGCAATGTCGCGGTCGATGCGTCCGTTGCCCTTCACCTGCGCAAAGTCGCGCACACGGCGCAGTAGAGCGTTCGCAATACGCGGTGTGCCACGCGAGCGGCGCGCAATCTCTATAGCCGCATCGTCGTCGATGGGCACCTTCAGAATCATCGCCGAGCGCTTGATAATCTTCTGCAGCATCTCCGGTCCGTAGTATTCCAGGTGGAGGTTAATGCCGAAGCGTGCACGGAGCGGCGCTGTGAGCAGTCCGCTGCGCGTTGTGGCACCCACGAGTGTGAACGGGTTGAGGTCGATCTGTATAGACCGCGCCGACGGACCCTTGTCGATCATGATGTCGATGCGGTAGTCCTCCATCGCCGAGTAGAGATACTCCTCCACGACGGGCGATAGGCGGTGGATCTCGTCGATGAAGAGCACGTCGCGCGGCTCCAGCGATGTGAGGATGCCGGCGAGGTCGCCCGGTTTGTCGAGCACCGGTCCGCTCGTAATCTTGAAGCCCACGCCCAGTTCGTTGGCGATGATGTTGCTAAGTGTCGTCTTGCCCAGTCCAGGAGGACCGTGCAGCAGCGTATGGTCGAGCGGTTCGCCGCGGTACTTCGCCGCCTCGACGAACACTTCGAGGTTCTCCACCACCTTCTGCTGTCCGCTGAAATCGCCGAACCGCAGCGGTCGCAGAGCGTTCTCAAAGTCCTTCTCGCCCTTGCGTCCCTGCTCCTGACGTATGTCGAAATCTTCTTCCATGTTGTATCGGATAATCTATTTTAGGCAAAGTTAGTGTATTTTTGGCAGAAAAAACGCTATACACTTGGATAAAACAAATGAAACAACTAAATTTGTAGTCAACAGCCACTTCCGACTTACGGAAGAACGCACACTACTAACCCATTAAAACCCGAATATAACTATGCTCGTAAAGACTTATTCCGCAGCCGTAAACGGACTTGACGTAACCACCGTAACCGTGGAAGTGAATATCGTGCCCGGCGTGATGTATCGCATGACCGGACTCGGCGACACCGCCGTGCGCGAAGGACGCGACCGCATCGCGTCGGCGTTGCAGGTGAACGGATATAAGTTTCCGCACGCAGACATCACCATCAACCTCGCTCCAGCCGACCTGCGCAAGGAGGGTAGCTCGTTCGACCTGCCGTTGGCTATGGCTATACTCACCGCAAGCGGAGCCGTGACAGCCGACACTATCGGCGACTACATGCTCGTGGGCGAGCTGAGCTTAGACGGCACGCTGCAGCCCGTGAAAGGAGCTCTGCCAATAGCCATACGGGCAAGAGCCGAGAAGTTCAAAGGACTGATTGTGCCGAAGCAGAACGAGCGTGAGGCAGCAGTGGTGAACAATCTGGAGGTGTACGGCATGGAGAACATCACAGATGTCATCAATCTGCTCACCGGAAGAGAGATATACGAGCCGACACACGTCGACACACGCCGCGAGTTCTACGAGCAGCAGAGCCGCTTCGACCTCGACTTCGCAGACGTGCGCGGTCAGGAGAGCGTGAAGCGTGCGCTGGAAGTGGCGGCGGCAGGCGGTCACAACCTTATCATGGTAGGTCCTCCGGGTTCAGGCAAGTCGATGATGGCAAAGCGTCTGCCCTCTATCCTGCCTCCGCTGTCGCTCTCGGAGAGTCTGGAGACAACACAGATACACAGCGTTGCCGGAAAGCTGAAGCGCGGCACATCGCTCATCTCGCAACGCCCGTTCCGCTCGCCACATCACACCATATCGGAAGTGGCACTCGTAGGTGGCGGCATCAATCCGCAGCCTGGCGAGATATCGCTGGCACATAACGGTGTCTTGTTCGCCGACGAGCTGCCCGAATTCAACAAGCAGACCCTCGAAGTGCTGCGTCAGCCGCTCGAAGACCATAAGATAACCATCTCGCGCTCGAAGTACACCGTGGAGTTCCCCTGCTCGTTCATGTTCATCGCCTCTATGAACCCCTGCCCCTGCGGCTATTACAACGACCCGACGCACAAATGCTGCTGCACACCTGGGCAGATACAACGCTACATGAGCAAGATATCCGGTCCGCTGCTCGACCGCATTGACATACAATGCGAGATTACGCCCGTGCCGTTTAAGGACATCTCGAAAGCGCAGCCCGGTGAGCCGAGTGCTGCCATCCGTGAGCGTGTCATCAAGGCACGCGACATACAGACCGCCCGCTACAAAGACTTCAAAGGCATACACTGCAATGCGCAGATGACTGAGCGCATGATTCACCAGTTCGCCGAGCCCGACGACGCCTCCATCAATCTCCTGCGCACCGCCATGGAGAAGTTCTCGCTCTCCGCCCGTGCCTACAACCGCATACTGAAGGTGGCGCGCACCATCGCCGACCTCGACGGCTCAGAGCGTGTGGAGGTGCAGCATATCAGCGAAGCTATTGGCTACCGCAACCTCGATCGTGGCGACTGGGCAGAACGCAGAATGTATTAAAAGTAAAAAAGTAAAAGAGTAAAAAGGTAGGAGGTATGGGCATCCTGCCCATACCACGCAGCCACAAAGCATTTAAAGGTAAAAAGCTAAAAACGTGAATAATTCAATAGAAATATACCGCTCGCAAGACGGTAGCGTGCAGCTTAATGTGAAGCTGGAGAACGAGACCGTGTGGCTAAGCGCAAATCAAATGGCAATGCTTTTTGATCGCGATGCAAAGACTATACGCAAGCATATAAATAATGTGTTTGCTGATGGCGAATTAACAAAGGAAAGCAACACGCATTTTTTGCGTGTTGCTAATTCTGACAAACCCGTTCCGTTTTACAATCTTGATGTTATCATCTCTGTTGGATATAGAGTCAAGAGTCAGCAAGGTGTACAATTTCGTCGTTGGGCGACCTCCGTGCTCAAACAATACCTCATCAAGGGCTATGCCATCAATCAGCAGATAAAGCTCGACCGCTACAACGAGCTGAAGGATGTTGTGCGCCTTATGTCGCGTGCTGTCGGTTTGCAGGACAAGGTTACAACAGACGAGTATAGCGGACTGTTCAACGTTATTTCCGACTATGTGTATGCGCTCGACACGCTCGACCAGTACGACTATCAGTCGCTCTCTATCTCGAAGACTACCAAGGAGGAGTCGTTCCGTGCCACTTACGACAATGCGATGGAGGCTATCAACGCATTGAAGGAGAAGTTCGGCGGCAGCAAGTGGTTTGCTAACGAGAAGGACGACTCGTTCAAGAGCAGTATCGGACAGATATATCAGACCTTCGGTGGTGAGGAACTCTATCCGTCGGTTGAGGAGAAAGCCGCAATGCTTCTGTATCTTGTGGTGAAGAACCACTCGTTCAGCGATGGCAACAAGCGCATTGCTGCGATGCTCTTCCTATGGTTCCTCAACAACAACCGCGTGCTCTACGCCGAGGACGGACACAAGCGCATTGCCGACAACACACTTGTGGCGCTCACGCTGATGATAGCCGAGAGTAGAACCGAGGAGAAGGATGTGATGGTGAAGGTCGTTGTAAATCTGATTAACCGAGAGAATCGGTAAAGGTAGTAATAATAGTGAGCGTTGTGTGTCTGTTTTTGAATATAAATCGCTATATTTGCACATCAGAAACGAGTTTCTGCGGTTTTTTTGATCTATAATAAACGTTTATATACACACAATGAAGAATTCAATTGAGAATCTCTATCAGCTTGACGGTAGAGTGCCATTGGGGAAAGCTCTCCCGTTTGGTTTGCAACACGTGCTGGCGATGTTCGTCAGCAACATCACCCCGATAATGATTTTAGCAAGCGTTGTCGGCCTTGACAGCGCGGTCAGTGCGGCACTTATACAGAACTGTATGGTCATTGCCGGCATTGGTACGCTTGTGCAGCTGTTCCCCGTATGGCGTATCGGCTCGCGTTTGCCTATCGTCATGGGTATTTCGTTCACGTTCCTCTCGCTCGCCATCAGCATCGCTGGTGCATACGGTATGGGCACGCTTATCGGTGCGGTCATCGTCGGCGGACTCGTGGAGGGCGTGCTCGGCTTGTTCGTGAAGTACTGGATAAAGCTCATTCCGCACGTCGTGTCGGCAACGGTCGTTACTGCCATCGGCTTCTCGCTCCTGCCTATTGGTGCCAACTCGTTTGCGGGTGGCATGGGTTCGCCCGATTTTGGTAGCTTGAACAACTGGATTGTGGGTTCTGTTACGCTGCTCGCCTGCCTCCTTTGCCAGGTTTTCGCAAAGGGATTCCTTCGTTCGCTTTCTGTTCTTGTGGGCCTTATCGTGGGCTACATCCTTGCTTGTTTTATGGGAATGGTCGATTTCAGCGGTCTTTCGGGCTTGGCTGTAGTGTCGATGCCGCGCCTTCTGCCGTTCACGCCGGAGTTCAATATCGGTGCCATACTCTCGGTTGTAGCCGTCTATCTCGTGTCGGCTACGGAGACCATCGGCGACACGTCGGCTCTGTGTAATGGTGCGCTGAACCGTGACCCTGAGACAAAGGAGATGGGTGCAGCCATCAGTTGCGACGGCTTCGTAAGTAGCGTGTCGGGCTTGTTCGGTTGTACGCCAATCACATCGTTCAGTCAGAACGTAGGCTTGGCAGCTATGTCGGGCGTTGTGAACCGCTTCACGATTGGCATCGGTGCTTTGGTGATGATTATAGGCGGTGTGTTCCCCGTAGTGGGTCACGCCCTCACCACCATTCCGCAGGCTGTGCTCGGCGGCTGCACCATTATGATGTTCGGTAGTATTCTCTATGCAGGCTTCGGTATGATGGCACGCACGGGCTTCTCGCAGCGCAACATGGTAATCGTGAGTCTCTCGCTCAGCGTGGGTCTCGGTTTTACACAAGCTACCGAGATGTTTAAGATATTCCCCGAGATTGTACGCACGGTGTTCGCAGAGAACTGCGTAGCCGTTGTGTTCCTCCTCGCTGTACTGCTCAACTTGCTGCTCCCGAAGAAGGAGGAGTAAGGTGTTGTGGTGGTGAGTCAACCTAAAACCTCACCACCTCAACATATCTCAACCTAACACCACCTCACCATAATAACATCCTCTCAACATGACCTCACACGAAATCTTTATGCTTACTGCGCTGGTATCCACCGGCATCTTTCTGCTTCAGTTTGTAATCTCCGTGTTCTTTGGCGATTTGGACATGGACGTTGACGGCGATGCCAATGCCGACTTCGACCTTGGCAGTCTGTTCTCGTTCAAGGGACTTGTCCACTTCCTCATCGGCTTCGGCTGGACACGTGTGCTGTTCGGCGGCGACACGTGGCAGACGTATGCCTTGGCTGTGTTGGTGGGCATGGTGTTCATGCTCGTGCTCTTCTACTCTTACGTGCTGGCGTATCGTCTGCAGAACCTGCGCAAACCCGAGAAGCCTTACAGCCTTGTAGGCAGAGCGGGGCGCATATATATAAATGTGGGCGACGGACGATACACCATATTCGTGAAGCGCGACGGCGCGGAACGCGAGCTCGATGTCGTGTCGGAGTCGGGACGCACCGACTACAAGACCGATCAGGTGGTGACGATAAAGACCTACCGCGATAATACGTATTATATAGGGTGAGGTATTGAGGTGAGGTAGCGTTTAAGCCGCACTAAGCCTTCTTAAGCCTCTCTAAGCCTTTGCCAATTCTTCATTGGACAACTCCTCATCGGCGCAGCCGACAATTCTTGCTCTGGCAAGCGGCAAAGCCGAGCGCAACATTCAACACTCAACACTCTTCATACGCTCCGCCCCAAAATTAATAATTAATAATTAAAAACTAATAACTAAAAATATGGGAACAAACCTTTTCATTCTCGCCGGCTTGCTCGTCGTAATCGTGCTGCTCGGCATCATTGGCATCCTCTCGCGCTACCGCAAGTGTAAGTCGGACGAGGTGCTCGTCGTTTACGGTAAGACCGGCGGCTCGAAGTCGGCGAAGCTCTACCATGGAGGTGCTGCCTTCGTGTGGCCCATCATCCAGGGTTACGACTTCCTCTCGATGAAGCCGATGCAGATCGACTGCAAGCTCACCGGTGCCATCTCCGCGCAGAACATCCGCGTCGACGTGCCAACCACCATCACCGTGGCAATCAGCACCGACCCCGAAGTGATGCAGAACGCAGCTGAGCGTATGCTCGGACTCTCGATGGACGACAAGCAGAACCTCATCACCGATGTCGTTTACGGACAGATGCGTCTCGTCATCGCCGATATGACCATTGAGGAGCTGAACTCTGACCGCGACAAGTTCCTCGCCAAGGTGAAGGACAACATCGACACCGAGCTGCGCAAGTTCGGTCTGTATCTGATGAACATCAACATCAGCGACATACGCGACGCTGCCAACTACATCGTCAATCTCGGTAAGGAGGCGGAGTCGAAGGCGCAGAACGAGGCTCAGGCCAACATTGAGGAGCAGGAGAAGCTCGGTGCGATAAAGATTGCGAACCAGATAAAGGAGCGCGAGACCCGCGTTGCCGAGACCCGCAAGGACCAGGAGGTGGCTATCGCTGCCACACGCAAGGAGCAGGAGATATCCGTGGCTCAGACCGACAAGGAACGCGTGTCGCAGGTGGCACTCGCCAATGCCGACAAGGAGTCGCAGGTGGCTCGTGCCGAGGCAGAGAAGAATATCAATGTGGAGCAGGCTAACACGGCTAAGGAGAGTCGCATCGCCGAGCTCAACTCCGACATGGAGATTAAGCAGGCGGAGGCCAAGAAGAAGGCAGCCATCGGTCGCAACGAGGCACAGAAGGAGATAGCTCTTTCCAACGCCCAGCTCTCCGTCACTCAAGCCAACGCCGACAAGGAGGCTGGCGAGGCTGCAGCACGCTCGGAGGCTGCCGTGCAGACCGCTCGCGAGAAAGCACAGAAGGAAGTGGAGGAGGCGAAGGCTATGAAGGTAGAGTCGTCGCTGAAGGCAGAGAAGATTGTGCCGGCAGAAGTTGCCAAGCAGGAGGCTATCCTGCAAGCCGATGCCGTAGCCGAGAAGGTAATCCGCGAAGCAGAAGCGAAGGCAAAGGCCACGCTGGCGCAGGCAGAAGCCGAAGCAAAGGCGATACGTATGCGTCTCGAAGCCGAGGCAGAGGGTAAGAAGATGTCGCTCCTGGCTGAGGCTGACGGCTTCCAGGCAATGGTGAAAGCCGCCGAGCTCAACCCGGCTATCGCCATCCAGTACAAGATGGTCGACCAGTGGAAGGAGATTGCAGGCGAGCAGGTGAAGGCGTTCGAGAAGATGCAGCTCGGCAACGTCACGGTGTTCGACGGTGGCGACGGCGCAACCGGCAACTTCCTCAACTCGCTCGTGAAGACCGTAGCGCCGAGTCTCGGCGTGCTCGACCAGCTGCCCATCGGCGAAACCGTGAAGAAGATACTCCATCCGGAGCAGAAAGAAGAAACGGAGAAAGAAGGAACGGAGAAAAAAGATGAAAAGTAAAAAATAGAAGGTATGGGTATTTTGTCCATACCACGCACCCACAAAACATTTAAGAGTAAAAACGGGTAAACAATAAGAGGGTATGGCAATCGAGCCATACCCTCTTGTTATTTGTTGCTGCTGCAACTAAAGGCGTTGAGCTACATATTAGTACAATGTCTTTGGAGCGAGTCGGAAGCTGAAAGTATAGTCCTTGTACTCCACGCGGTGACCCTTGCGGGCGCGTCCGTCGCCGCCCCAGCTGTCAACGCCGCCGACACCCGACTGCACGAGGTCGATGAAGAGGTTGGTATACTTCGACTTCTCTACCGACTGCGAGTGGCGCTGGTGCTTCTCTGAGCCCTCATCGAGAGTGAGGAGGTCGTAGTGGAGGGCAGAAGCCGAGAAGCGCTTGTCGCTCTCTACGCGGAAGCCCACGCCGTCCTTGTTGGTCTGGTTCCACCAGCGCAGGTCGCTCATCGTTCCTGTCTCCTGCGGACGAACGTACGGATAGAAGAGGTCGTCTGCTGTAGAGTGGTAGATGCCCACGTTCTGTGAGATCTTGCGGTCGGAGTAGTTCTCCACTGGTCCGCGTCCGTTCCACTGCACCTGATCCATGTCGTAAGGCAGGTTCATCACCATACCGAAGCGGAGCATCTCCGACACCTTTGCGCCCGGAGTGGTCTTCAGATCCTGAGTGACTACGAGTGTGCCGTTAGCCTCTACCTGGTATGTGAGTGTGAGTGTAGACTTCACAGCAGGCATGTTATACACAGCTACTACAGTCTTCAGTTTTTTATCAACTGTGAGCGAGCGAAGTTTCATCTTCGGAGTGCGCCAAGCAGCGAAGTTTTTCTGCGACTGTGCGCCCATGTCGTTATCGGTTACAGCGCGCCAGAAGTTAGGCTTGAGCGAACCGCCCTCGCCGAGGAGCGAGTTGCCGCCCACCTCGTAGCGTGTGATGAAGCCCGTAGCGCGGTCGAAGGCGAGCGTGAAGTTTTGCGCCTGCAGAGTGAGCAATGGTTCCTTCTTCTTGTCGGTGAGTTTCACCGCCTTCAGAGCCTTCGTCTCGTTCTCGCTGAGTGAGAGGTCGGCACCCTTTGCCTCGCGCAGTGCGAACTGCTGGTAAGCCACTGCGTCGCCAGCCTTCTGCAGTCCCTCGTCGTTCTTCAGACGATACTCGATGTTGAGCATCACGTCGTTCGCCTCGTTGAGGTTATCAAGGTTGTACGGCAATGTGAAGTCGGCAGAGCTTTGCGCCTTCACCTCAGAGAGGTCGGCGATGGTGCCGTTCTGACGCTCGATGCCGTCAGCCACGATAGCCCACGATAGCGATACGTTGTCGAGCGGACGGAAGAAGTTCTCGTTGTAGACGTTGAACTTCTTCTCGGCGAGGTTTGCAGGCTTGGTCCAGATGTTCTGATACCAATAGCCCACCTCGTAAGCCTCCGGGTTCGGTTTGCGGTCGGGCGAGATGAAGCCGTTGCAGTTGAAATTGTTGTCCGACGGGTCGTATGAGTTGAAGTCGCCGCCGTAGTTGTATATCATGTTGCCCTTGGCATCCTTGCCACGCAGACCCTGGTCGACGAAGTCCCAGATGAAGCCACCCTGATAGATAGGATACTTGCGTATGAGGTCCCAGTAGTCCTGCATCACACCGCAAGAGTTGCCCATGGCGTGTGCGTACTCGCAGTGAATCATCGGCTTTGGGCTTGCCGGATCCTTGGCATAGCGTTCGGCAGCCTCCGGTGTGATGTACATCTCAGCGTAGAAGTCGGTGTTATCGCCGAGGATGGCACGCTCGTAGTGTACGGGGCGCGACGGATCGAACTCGTTGATCCACTTCTTCACGGCAGCGAAGTTCTTCGAGTCGGCAGTCTCGTTGCCCATCGACCAGTAGATAACCGACGGATGGTTGAACTGGTTGTGTACGTTGTGCTCGTTGCGCTCCATAATCTGCTTGGCGAAGAGATCGGTCGTTGTGATAGCATCGCTGTCGTAGAAGAAGCCGTGGCTCTCCTGGTTAGCCTCGGCGCATACGTACAGGCCGTATTCGTCGCAAAGCTCGTAGAAGTAAGGGTCGTCGGGGTAGTGGCATGTGCGCACGGCGTTCACGTTGAACTGCTTCATCAGCTTCACGTCCTCAATCATGCGCTCACGCGAGATTACATATCCGCCGTCGGGGTCTATCTCGTGGCGGTTGGCACCCTTGATGAGTATCGGCTGACCGTTCACGAGCAGCTGCTTGTTCTTTATCTCCACCTTGCGGAATCCCGTGCGTACCGGCACCGACTCCACGTCCTTGTTGTCCTGCTGCACCGTTACCACCACCTTGTACAGATTAGGAGTCTCGGCAGTCCATTTCAATGGGTTCTCCACGTCGAACTTCACCGTAGCGTTTACTACAGCTATGTCGCGTCCCTTCTGCTTCTTCACCTTCGACGAGTTGATAATCTTGCGGCTCACCACATCTCCGTCAGGCGCGATGAGGTCGATGAGAAACTTCGCGTTGCCCTTCGCCTTGAGTGCAACGGCGAGCGATCCGTTCTTGTATTCGGCATCGAGGTCGGGTGTCACGCGCACGTCGTCGACATGAGCAGTCTGCGAGCGCGAGTAGAGGAAGCAGTCGCGTGCCACGCCCGAGAGACGCCAGAAGTCCTGGTCCTCGCTGTACGAGCCGTCGCACCAGCGGAACGACTGGAAAGCGATGAGGTTGTCGCCTTTCTTAAGATATGGTGTGATGTCGAACTCCATTGCCGACTTCGAGTCCTCTGCGTAGCCCACGAACTTGCCGTTCACCCAGAGGTACATGTTCGATGTCACCGAGCCGAAGTGAGCAATCACCTGGCGTCCGTCCCATGAGTCGGGTATGCGTATAGTGCGTCGGTATGAACCTACGTGGTTGTCCTTGGTAGGCACCATCGGAGGATTGTTCTTGAAGTGTCCACGCCATGCGAAGCCTATGTTCACGTACTCAGGGTCGCCGTATCCGTTCAGTTCCCAAATGCCCGGCACACGCATAGTCTTCCATGCCGCGTCGTCGTAGTCGGTGCGGAAGAAGTCGGTAGGACGCTGGTCGGCGTTCTCCACCCACTGAAAGCGCCAGTCGCCCTCGATAGAAAGAAAGTTGCTCGATTTGTCACGGTCGCCTTTCAGTGCAGCCTCTCGGTTCTCGTAAGCAAAGAACGATGTGCGTGTAGCGAAGCGATTAACATTGTTCACCGACAGGTCGTGCCACTCGGTAAAGGTCGGCTCAGTAGCCTTGTCTGTTTCGTTGGCTGCGTAGATATGACATGGGGTCATACCGGCAATTGCCAACGTCAAAAGCAAGTGTTTCATAATTATATTGTTGATTGTATATGTGCGGTTTAAAGTTCTGACAACAAAGTTACTACAAATTTGGCGGAAACTATCAAAAATTGTAATTTTGTATGTTAAATACAATGAATATGAACTATAATACACATACTCTTGCTAACGGATTGCGCATAATCCACCTGCCGTCGGCTCAACCCGTGGTATATTGCGGCTACGCTGTGGGTGCCGGCACACGCGACGAAGAGCTCGGACGCGAGGAGGGCATGGCGCACTTCTGCGAGCATATCACCTTCAAAGGTACGGAGCGACGCAGCTCGATGAAGATACTCGGTCATTTGGAGAGTGTGGGGGGCGACCTCAACGCCTTCACCAATAAGGAGGAGACGGTGTATCATGCTGCCGTGTTGAAGGACAACATCGGTCGCGCGGTCGACCTGCTCACCGATATAGTGTTCCATAGTACCTATCCGCAGGCGGAGATAGACAAGGAGGTGGAGGTGATTGTCGACGAGATAGAGAGCTACAACGACTCGCCTGCCGAGCTCGTCTACGACCTCTTCGAGAACACCGTCTTCAGCGGTCATCCGCTCGGGCACAACATACTTGGCACGGCGGAGAAGCTGCGTCGTTACACCACGGCTGACGCGCTGCGCTTCACACGCCGCTACTATCGCCCCGCGAACAGTGTGTTCTTTGCTTACGGCGATGTCGACTTTGCGCGATTGGTGCGGCTGCTTGAGCGTGCCAACACTGTGGCTGCAGATGAAGCGTGCTGCGATTGCAAGCAATCTGTCGCTACGCTGCCGCCCTACGTGGCGCAGCACATAGAGCACCATATGGACACTCACCTGGCGCACGTAATGGTGGGCACACGTGCCTACGACGTGCACGACGAGCGCCGCATAGCACTCTATCTGCTCAACAACATACTCGGCGGACCGGGCATGACGGCGCGTCTGAATGTGTCGCTGCGCGAGCGCAACGCCCTTGTCTACACCGTGGAGAGTATGGCGCAGAGCTATAGCGATACGGGTCTATGGGCGGTCTACTTCGGTTGCGACCCGAAGAACGTGAACCGCTGCCTCCGACTCATACGCCGCGAGCTGGATAAGGTGATGCAACGACCGCTTAGTGATGCGCAACTGCGTGCTGCAAAACGACAGATACGCGGACAGATAGGTATCGCCTGCGACTCGCGCGAATCGTTCGCCCTCGACTTTGCCAAGAGCTACCTCCACTATGGGTGGAAGAAAGACGTGACGGCACTCTGCGAGCGCATCGACGCTCTCACGGCTGCCGACCTGCAACGTGTGGCACAAGACCTCTTCGCTGAGGAACGTCTCACGAGTCTCGTGGTCAAGTAGGCGCAGGTCTAAGTTGTGGCGATTTCAGGGGGTGCACTTGTCTCCGCTCGGCTTTGCCGCTTGCCAGAGCAAGAAGTGCACCCCAACCGAGCAATAAGTGCACCAACCGAGCAATAAGTGCACCCACAGAATAGATAGCACCGTTTACTTGGTTGGTGCAGCAGAGACTGCTGCACCCCCTGAGAGAATCGTACCAACCGCTACGTTAAAAGCAAAAACGGATTAAGCCGATTAATAGGATTTTTCCACAATGAAGAAAAATCCGTTTAATCCGCTTAATCCGTTGTTGATTTCTACGCACCCTTGCAATCTGTGCGCATCTGTGGGAGAATATCTCAGCAGAGGTTTTGGAGCATAGCGAGTGCCTTGTTCTCTGCGTCCTCCATTATCTCGCGCTCGCCCGGACCCTTGTCGTTGATGCCACAAAGGTGCAGAATGCCGTGGATGATCACGCGGTGCAGCTCGTCGTCGTACTGCTTGCCGAACTTCTCGGCGTTGGTGCGCACCGTGTCGAGCGAGATGACGATGTCGCCACTCACGATGCCCGGCTCGTCGTAGTCGAACGTAATCACGTCTGTATAGTAGTCGTGACCCAAGTACTCGTTGTTCACTTCGAGAATCTTCTCATCGTCGACGAACATATAGCCTACTTCGCCAACCTTGTAGCCGTATGTAGCGGCAACGGCACGTATCCATGCTGTTGTCTCACGCTTCTTTATCTTCGGCATCTTCACGCCGTCTACGTTGTATGTAATCATATTCTTGATGTTGTTATGTCGTTATGTTGAGGTGTTGTGGTGTTGAGGTGTTGAGATGGTGTGGTGTTGAGATGTGTTGTTGTGAGATATGCACTAATGTCAACATCTCACCATCTCACCATCTTGTCAGATTCTTTTTCGGGAGAAAAGAATCCACGCTTCTTCCGAAGTTCTTCAGTTCCCTGACCACCGTTGACGACACGCTGTCCATGCCTGGCAGAGCGTAGAACACCACGGTCTCTATGCCCGTGAGTCGGCGGTTGATGTCAGCCTGCTCGCGCTCGAACTCGAAGTCCTTCACCGAGCGCACGCCCTTCACGATGAACTGCGCCCCGTGGCGCTGAGCAAAGTCGACCGTTAGGTCGCTGTACTGTTCCACCGTTATCTTCTTCTCGCTGTCATACAGTCCTCTGATGGCCTTCACGCGCTCCTCAGCCGTGAGCATGTAGCGCTTCTTATCGTTCACGCCTACGCCGATGACAAGGCGGTCGAAGAGCGGCAGGGCGCGGCGCACGATAGAGTCGTGACCGATGGTGAACGGGTCGAACGATCCGACGAATATTCCGATTCTTTCCATTACTTTCCGTTTACTAATACGTGCAAATGTACAACTTTTATTTTACATAGCCACACACGTTTTCTCATATTTTGCAAAATAAATAGAGTTTCGTTACTGCTGTTTCTCGATATAATAATGTAATTTTGCATATTGAACTAATATATAATAAGCGTAGAACTAATACATAACAAAGAATGGTACTCAACTATATCTGGATTGCGTTCTTCCTCATCGCCTTCTGCATAGCCCTTGTGCGACTCGTGTTCATGGGCGATACGGAGGTGTTCCCTGCAATCATGAACTCTACGTTCGACACCTCGCGCACGGCGTTCGAGATTTCGCTCGGACTCACCGGTGTGCTCTCGCTCTGGCTCGGCATAATGAAGATAGGCGAGAAGGGTGGGGTGGTGAACGTGCTGGCACGTGTACTCTCGCCCGTGTTCTCCCGACTGTTCCCCGACATTCCGAAGGGGCATCCCGTCACGGGCAGCATCTTTATGAACGTGGCTGCCAACATGCTCGGACTCGACAACGCCGCAACGCCACTCGGACTGAAGGCTATGGAGCAACTGCAGGAGCTGAACCCGAAGAAGGACACGGCTACGAACCCGATGATAATGTTCCTTGTGCTGAACACGTCGGGTCTGACACTCATACCGGTGAGCATCATGGTGTACAGAGCGCAGCTTGGCGCAGCACAGCCTACCGATGTCTTCGTGCCCATACTGCTTGCTACGTTCTGCTCCACCGTCGCCGGCATCATCGTCACCTCACTCTATCAGCGCATCAACCTGCTCAACCGCACGATGCTGCTCACGTTAGGCGGACTTTCGCTTGCCGTAGCCACCATCATCTGGGGCTTCTCGGCTATGGATAAGGCGCAGATGAACGTTGTGAGCACGTCGGTGGCTAACATACTGCTGATGCTTATCATCGTGGTGTTCATCCTTGCTGGCATGCGCAAGAAGGTGAACGTGTACGACGCGTTCATCGAGGGCGCAAAGGACGGCTTCTCCACGGCTGTGCGCATCATACCTTATCTCGTGGCGATACTCGTGGGCATCGGTGTGTTCCGTGCTTCGGGCGCAATGGACATGCTCATCGGCGGCGTGAAGTGGGGTGTTGAGGCTTTGGGCTGCAACACCGACTTCGTTGGCGCGCTGCCCACGGCACTTATGAAGCCACTCTCGGGCAGTGGAGCCCGCGGCATGATGGTCGATGCCATGACCACATACGGTGCCGACTCGTTCGTGGGTCGCCTCTCGTGCATCTTCCAGGGCTCCACCGATACTACCTTCTACATCCTCGCCGTCTACTTCGGCAGTGTCGGCGTGCGCTACACACGCCACGCCGTAGCCTGCGGTCTGCTTGCCGACCTCGCTGGCGTGATTGCGGCAATCGCAATATGCTACCTTTTCTTTTAAGAGTAAAAAAGTAAAAGAGTAAAAAAGTAAAAAGGGAGGGATTATGGCAAGGAGTGTTGTATTTGAGCTGAGTAAGAAGTTCGCATTAAGGGTTATCAGACTATACGTATATCTGAAAGACGAAAGAAAGGAATACGTAATGTCTAAACAAATATATAGATGTGGAACAAGTATTGGGGCTAATATTGCGGAAAGCAGATTCGCTCAAAGCGATGCTGATTATATCTGTAAGTTGAGTATTGCATTGAAAGAGGCTTCTGAAACGATGTATTGGCTCGACTTATTGCACGAATCTGATTTTATATCGCTAAAGCAATACGAATCATTGCTCAATGATGTGAAAACAATAACGGGAACGTTGGTTAATATAATTAATAAAATAAAGACAAATAATATTTCAAACAAAAGTAAATAAAGTGGATTGTATCAGAAGAGTTGAACTGTTAATAAGTAACGAGATTCTAATTCTTTTTACTTTTTTACTTTTTTACTTTTTTACTTTTAAATCATGGCTAATTTAAAGAGTTTAGCAAAGGACACCGCCATTTACGGCTTGAGCAGCATTGCGGGCCGTTTCATCAACTATCTGCTGGTGCCCATCCAGACCACAGCGTTCGTCGCGAGCGGCGGACAATATGGTGTCGTTACGAACATCTACGCCTACACGGCGCTGCTGCTTGTCATCCTTACGTACGGCATGGAGACAACCTTCTTCCGCTATGTGAACAAGACGGAGGAGAATCCGCAGACCGTCTACTCTACGGTGCTTATCTCCGTCGGAGCGACGGCGGCGTTGTTCGTGGCACTCGTGTTCAGTTTTCTGCCACAGATAGCTACGTTCATGAAGTACCCCGACCACCAGAGTTGGGTGGCTGTGATGTTCGTTTGCGTGGCTATCGACGCGTTCAAGTGCATACCGTTCGCATATCTGCGCTATAAGAAGAAGGCTATTAAGTTCGCGGCGTTGCAGCTTGTGAACATCGTGCTGAACATTGTGCTCAATCTGCTCTACCTCATCGTGCTGCCGGCACTGAAGCTGAACCCGTTCGGCTTGTACGATGCGCAGTTCACGCTCGACGTGGGCATGGTGTTCTACATCAACCTCATCTGTACAGCCGTCGTTCTGCTCTGCTTCTGGCGCGAGCTGACGGGTTTCCGCTGGCGCTTCGACGTGCAGTTGTGGCGCCGTATGCTGCGCTATGCCATGCCTCTGTTAGTGTTGGGCATAGCCGGCATCCTCAACCAAACACTCGACAAGATAATCTTCCCGTATCTCTACGACGGAGCCGACGAGAAGACGCAGCTCGGCATATACGGTGCGGCTACGAAGATTGCCATGATCATGGCGATGATTACGCAGGCGTTCCGTTACGCCTACGAACCTTTCGTGTTCGGCAAGTCGAAGGACAAGGACAACCGCGAGACCTACGCCACGGCGATGAAGTTCTTCATCATCTTCACGCTGCTTGCCTTCCTCGTCGTTATCGCCTACATCGACATACTGCGCTTCATCATCCCTAACGAGAGCTACTGGCCCGGACTGCGCGTCGTGCCTATCGTGATGGCTGCCGAGATAATGATGGGCGTCTACTTCAACCTCTCGTTCTGGTACAAGCTCATCGACAAGACTATATATGGTGCATGGTTCTCAGCTGCCGGCTGCTTGGTGTTAGTGATGGTGAACGTGCTCTTCGTGCCCAAGTACAGCTACATGGCTTGCGCATGGGGCGGCGTAGCGGGCTACGGCACGGCGATGGTGCTGTCGTATCTCGTCGGTCAGCGCAAGTATCCCATCAACTATCCGCTGAAGTCGATAGGCGTGTACGTGGCTATCACGGCGCTGTTCTACTTCCTCATGACGCTCTCCAACGACAATCTGCCCGAGTGGGCTGCGCTCGCTGTGAACACCATGCTCGTCCTGGCGTTCATCGGCCACATCGTCTATCACGACCTACCGCTGAAGAGTCTGCCCGTAGTGGGCAAGTATTTCCGTTAGTAGGCTGCGTCGGTCTGAAAAGGTCGGCGCAAAGACCGCAGTCTTTCGCTTTAAGATAACATTATATAAACACCAACTTTAAATATTATGAAGAAAAAGAATCTGTTCCTCGCTGCAGCCCTTGCGCTCTCATCGGCTGCCGCTCATGCCGACGAAGGCATGTGGACGCTCTACAACCTGCCGCAGGCGGTGTACGAGCAGATGAAGAGCTATGGCTTTACCCCTTCTTACGACCAGCTCTACAAGAGCGAGGACGCAATCAAGAACGCTGTTGTCAACTTCTCAGGCTACTGCTCAGGTGTCGTAGTGTCGCCCGACGGACTCGTCTTCACCAACCACCACTGTGGCTTTGAGGCTATCCGCTCGCACTCTACCGTGGAGCACGACTACATGCTCAACGGTTTCTACGCAAAGACCTTCGAGGAGGAGCTGCCGAACAAGGATATGTTCGTAAGCTTCATGGTGGACCAGAAGGACATCACAGAGATGCTCGCCCAGCGTGGCTTCAACGAGATGAACAACGAGCAGCGCGAGAAGTTGCTCAGCGAGGTGGAGAACCAGATGATCAAGGAGGTGCACGAGCAGGATCCGTCGCTCGACCTCGAGATCAAGCCGTTCTACGAGGGCAACAAGTACTACGCTACGACATACCGCACCTTCCGCGACCTGCGCCTCGTGTTCACCATACCGAAGTCGATGGGCAAGTTCGGCGGTGAGACCGACAACTGGATGTGGCCGCGCCAGACCTGCGACTACTCGGTGTTCCGCATCTATGCCGACCCGAACACCAACGGACCGGCTAAGTACTCGAAGAATAACGTGCCCTACAAGCCGAAGCACTGGGCTAAGGTGTCGATGGATGGATACAAGGAGGGCGACTTCGCCATGACTATCGGCTACCCAGGTTCTACCGAACGCTACCTCTCAAGCTACGGCATACGCGAGATGCGCGACGCTGAGAACGCTCCGCGTGCCCAGATACGCGGCGTGAAGCAGGCGGTGATGATACGCCACATGCGTGCCGACGAGGCTGTGCGCATCAAGTACGACTCGAAGTACGCGCAGAGCTCCAACTACTGGAAGAACTCGCTCGGTATGAACAAGTGCATCGACTCCGTGGGCATCATCCGCCAGAAGGCAGACTTCGAGGACCGCATCCAGGAGTATCAGAAGTGGACCGGCTACCTGAAGGGCAAGCTCGACTTCGAGAAGATGAAGAACCTCTATGCAAAGCGCTTCGATGCCGACAAACTCAGCACCGTATGGCGCGAGACATTCTCACGCACCAGCGAGTTCAACACTCGTGCGCTCACACTCATCGGCATGATGCCAGAGAAGGGCAGTAAGTCGAAGACCTACTACAGCTTCCCCGACAACAGTGCAGAGTGGGACGTAGCTCTCGACAAGGACGTGCAGGCTGCGCTCATCGACAACTTCCGCCAGTATGTGGCTAAGGAAGAGCTGCCTGAGTTCTACACCACCATCGCGGAGCAGTTCGGCGGCGACACACGCAAGTATGTCGACTGGCTGTGGGCTACATCCGTAGTGATGAAGAGCGGAAAGAAGATTACGCTCACCGAGAAGGCACTGGCTAAAGACCCCGGCTATCAGTATGCGAAGGCTGTGAAGGCTGTATACGACAAGTGTAGAAGCGTTATAAACAGCGTGTATGAAGAGATAGAGGAGCAGGAGCGTTACCTCTGCGACGCCAAGGTGCGCTACGAGCAGGAACTGCCTCACTACTCGGATGCCAACTTCACGATGCGTCTGTCATACGGTCAGGTAGGCGGCTATCTGTTAGGCGGCGAGCCGTCGGGCTACTACACTGAGGCTTCGTCTATCGTGCGCAAGATGGAGGCTGGCGAGAAGGGTACCATCGACTATCAGGCAGAGCCAGTGATGAAGCAGCTCCTTTCTTCGCCCGATTTCGGCAAGTACACCGACAAGACAACGGGTAAGATGCAGCTCTGCTTCCTCACCAACAACGACATCACTGGCGGCAACTCTGGCTCGCCGATGTTCGACGGCAACGGCAACCTCATCGGTCTGGCGTTCGACGGCAACTGGGATTCGCTCTCAAGCGACATCTGGTTCGACAAGCGTCTGGCTCGCTGCATCGGTGTGGATATCCGCTACATGCTCTTCCTCATGGATAAGTGGGGCAACGCTGAGCGTCTGCTCAAGGAGATTGGCGTGAAGTAAGACTCTGTTTGTAGGAGGCTACGGCATTCTTGCCGTAGCCATCGCAGTAACAAGTTGCATTTCTGTTTGTAGGAGGCTACGGCATTCTTGCCGTAGCCATCGCAGTAACAAGTTGTATTTCTGTTTGTAGGAGGCTACGGCATTCTTGCCGTAGCCATCGCAGTAATAAGTTGCATTTCTGTTGCTAATGGCTACGGCAGGAATGCCGTAGCCTCCTACGATTTGTACAGTCGAATTTTAAATTATAGTATTAATTTGATACACACCAATATATAGATAAGAAAAGAGGCTACGGCAGTAAGTGTCGTAGCCTCTTTTTTTTGTTGTTTTATTCGGTAAAAGTTGAGCAAAAGTCATCGTGCTCCGTCCGCCGTCTGATCGGATTGCGTCCGCCGTCCGCACCGACAGCGTACGGAGAACGATGACAAAACATGAACTATTGGGCGATTAAAGCGGCTATTTCATCGAGCGTATGCGCCACTTTCACGGTGTCGTCGAAGCCGGCACGCAGCACGCCACGCACCTTCAGGTCGTCGAGCATGGCGATGAGCGAGTCCCAGAAGCCGCCGATGTTGTAGAGAATGACGCGCTTGCTGTGGTAGCCGATGGAGGCAGCTGCGAGCACGGTGAATATCTCGTCGAGTGTGCCCACGCCACCCGGCAGCGCGATTATTACGTCGCTACGCTCAATCATAAGGTCTTTGCGGTCGGAGAGGTTGTCGCAGAGTATCTTCACGTCGACATAGTCGGACACCTTTCCGCCTTTCTCCACTATCGTAGGCACCACGCCCACGGTCATTCCCTTTGCGTCGTGCACAGCCTTCGCTACGCACTCCATCAGTCCGAGGTTGCATCCGCCGAACACCAGCGTATGCCCGTTGGCACCCATCCAGGTGCCCAGCTCGCTCGTGCGCTCGAAGTATTCGGTGGGGATATTTGAGTTGGCAGAGCAGAAAATACAAATGTTCATTGTTTATTTTGGGTTTTTTATTATTAACTAAGCCGAACTAAGCCTTCTTAAGCCTTTCTAAGCCTTCCTAAAAATAAGCCGAACTAAGCCTCTTTAGGCCTTTCTAAGCCTTTGCTAACTAAGCCGAGGAAGAACTGCTAACTAAGCCCTCCCCGACGGGGAGGGTTGGGAGGGGCTCTGGCTGGTGCTACTCCTCTGTAGGCTATAATATCCGAAGCGGCAGCGCAGACAGTCCTTTCGCTCGCAGTAGCGGTGCTGCAGCTGTATGAGTGCCTGCGTGTCGGCAGCGTTGCGTGCCTCCACGCCGCACTCCTTCCAGAGGCGTATGTAGGTGTTGTCCTCGGCAGGCAGCTCTTCGAGCCAGTCGAGCGCACGCTGCACGAGGCGTTCGTCGTCGCGGTAGCAGCCCCAGGCGTGCAGCACGGGTACGGCGGCGTTGATGGCGAGCAGGTTGAGCGAGGCGGTGGATAGTCGCTTCTCGTTGAGGCTACTCTCCTTGCCGAACGTGTAGTGCGTGCGCCAGTAGTCGCTCACGCTGGTCTGCAGCACGGCGTGCAACTGCTTCACACTCTCGCACGCCGTTATCTCAGCCAAGCCGGCACGTCGCGAGCAGTAGAGCTGCGCCAGCTGCGACATGCGTATATACGGGAAGTTCTGCGGGCGCAGACGCAGGAAACGCCACGCCTGACGCGACATCGGTTCGAGCCCGAACTTGCGCGAGAGATAGCCGAACTCGCGCTTTAGGCTGAGGAAGTAGGGGTCGGCGAGGGCAGCCTCGCGCGTAGCGGGTGTCATCTGCGCCTCGTCGAGCAGTCCAGCCATGCCCATGAACATCGCCTCCACCTGAAACGGGTCGTCGCGGTGGTGGGCTATCTGCATCAGTGGCAGTCGCTCTGCCCACTGTTCAAACGCCTCGCTGTTCACGCCGAAGCCGAAGCTGCGCGCCATGGTGGCGAAGAACGCAGCCTCCCACGAGCCCTCGAACAGAGCTACGCGGCGGCGTATCGCCTCCGTCTTCTCGTTGAGGCGCTCGGCAACAAGCGCACTGAGCCACGAGCGTTTTTTGATGGCATCGAGCGGAAGCACCGCCTCGCGGCAAGGTGGATAGCGGTCGAAGGCGAGCAGACGGCGGTAGTTGCTGAGCACCTGCTGTGGCACTGCGAGCTGCACCTGCGGCAGGTGGTCGCCACGTTCGGTCACAACGTCGGCATCCACCACCGCTGCCACGTGCAAGACCACGTTGTTGTACGCCGCATCGGTGTCGTGGCCATGCAGAAACCAGTCGGCAGAGCGTTCGTGAATCTCCACATTGCCCACCCACATCACGCCGTCGATGCGCACCTTGGCGTTGAAGAAATCGGGTCCGGCGTGCATGTTCAGCAGCCCCGGGTCGATAACCTCCACGCTGCGACCGTCGGTGGTGCGCAGCTCGCTGAGCGGCAGTATGCGATGTTTCCAGATATAGTGTAGTAGCTTTTCCATAGACGTCCGGGATTTAACGACCTCAAAGTTACGTTTTTTTTACATCAAAAGTAGTTTTTATATTCAAAAAATAAGTAATTTTGTAGGCAGAACTTGTAAATATATCAATCCGTAAAATTGTCAACCCGTTAACTTCTTAATTATAAAAGAATGAAACGCTATTTACTATCAGCTGCTGCGCTCTGTTTCGCAATGGCAATGAGCGCACAATCGCTCTTCGTTGGATCGTACAACATACGCTATCACAACAACGGCGACGACCGCAAAGGTAACGTGTGGACAACACGCTGCAAGGTGATTTGCGACCAGGTGAACTTCGAAGATCCCGACATCTTCGGAGCGCAGGAAGTGCTGCACGCGCAGCTCGACGACATGCTCGGCGCACTCGATGGCTACGACTATATCGGCGTGGGTCGCGACAACGGCAAGAAGAAGGGCGAATATGCAGCCATCTTCTATAAGAAAGACCGCATAAAACTGCTCAACAACGGCAACTTCTGGCTGAACGAGACCCCCGAGAAACCGAAGCTCGGATGGGATGCCGCCTGCATACGCATCTGCTCGTGGGGCGAGTTTGAGCAGGCAGCAACCGGTTTCCGCTTCTACTACTTCAACCTGCACATGGACCACGTGGGCGTGGTGGCGCGTCGCGAGGCAGCGAAGCTCGTAGTGAAGAAGATTGGCGAGATAGCCAATGGTGCACCAGTGGTGCTCACCGGCGACTTCAATGTCGACCAGAACGACGAGATATACGGCATCTTCGCTTCGTCTGGAATACTCAATGACTCGTACACACACGCTCGTCTGCGCTTCGCCGAGAACGGCACGTTCAACGACTTCAAGCCTGACGTGAAGACGCAGTCGCGCATCGACCACGTCTTCGTGTCGCCGGAGTTCAACGTCGACCGCTACGGTATGCTCACCAATATGTACTGGACCGACGATGCTCCGACCGATAACCAGAAGAGCAACCAGGCTCCTACGCAGCTCGAGTTCCGCAAGATGACACTCCGCATACCAAGCGATCACTACCCAGTGTTCGTGAAGATTAATTACAAGAAATAAGTTGATGTGTTGAGGTGTGATGTTGTTGTGTTGTTATGTTGAGATGTTGACATTAGTGCATATCTCACCACAACACCATCACACAACATATCTCAACACCTCACCATCTCACCACCTCAACACAACACCATAACACCATCATAACATGACCAACATTCATCCAGTAGGCGTTAACGACCGCCACAAAACACTCTTTGAAGGTCTCTGGCCTTTGCCTTACGGCGTGAGCTACAACGCATATATCATCGACGACGAGAAGGTAGCACTCGTCGACACAGTAGAGGTAGACTTCTTCTCGCTGTTCATAGACAACGTACGCCGCGTCATCGGCGACCGTCCTATCGACTATATCATCGTCAACCACATGGAGCCCGACCACAGCGGCTCGCTCGCACTCATCAAGAAGTACTACCCTGACGCAAAGATTGTGGGCAACAAGAAGACCTTCGACATGATGCGTGGCTACTACAACGTGGGCAACACGGAGGACGAGATAGTGGAAGTGGCGAACGGCGACACGCTCTCGCTCGGCACACACGAGCTGGTGTTCACCATGATTCCGATGGTGCACTGGCCCGAGACAATGGTGACGCTCGACGTCACAGAGCACGTGCTCTTCTCGGGCGACGCCTTCGGATGCTTCGGTGCTCTGAACGGCGCATTCGTAGACAGCGAGATGAACTGCGACGTTTATTGGAACGAGATGCAGCGCTACTACTCGAACATCGTGGGCAAGTATGGCGTGCCCGTGCAGCAGGCATTGAAGAAGCTCGCCGGTGTGCAAATCGACTACATCTGTCCGACGCACGGACCGATATGGCATGAGCACATCGCACGCGTCATCGGAGAGTACGACCGCATGAGCCGCTACGCTACCGAACCGGGACTCGTCATCTGCTACGGCTCGATGTACGGCAACACAGAGCGTGCTGCTGAGAAGATAGCCAGCGCAGCAAGCCGTGCCGGCGTGAAGAACATCGTGCTGCACGACGTGTCGCGCGAGAACCACTCGTTCATACTCAGCGACATCTTCAAGTACAGCGGTCTCATCCTCGGTGCACCTACATACAACAACGGTATCTATCCGGGAATGGAGATGCTGCTCTCCGAACTCGCCGGACGCTGCATCAAGAACCATTACCTCGGCATCTTCGGCTCGTTCACATGGGCAGGCCAGGTGGTGAAGAAGATTACGGAGTGGAACGAAACACAGATGAAGTTCGAACTCGTCGGCACACCGGTCGAGGTAAAGCAGAGCCTCAGCGCAGAGACCGAAGCTGCCTGCGAGGCACTCGGCAAGGCAATGGCAGAGCGACTGAAGTAAAAAGGCTTTATTAAGCACTTTGCACATATCTATTATTGGGTGTTTTTTTAGTAGCAGCAACTAAAGAATTGATAAAAAGTTGCTGTTACTAAATAAAATATTTACTTTTGTAAAACATAATATAACAAAGTAATATAAGGAGGTAAGTATGACAATAGAAGAAAAGAAAGCAGACTTCTTGCGCCGATTCAGAGCCTCGCGATTGCGCAAAGAAGACTTTATTTCTAAAATGGAAAAGCGTATGCGTGAAGACTACCGCAAGCGCACTGGTAAGGAAGCAGAATCCTTTAATGTATTCGGCGAGACCATAGAGATGTTTAGTCACAAACCTACATTATAAACCAATAAACGCCCGTGTTTTGCACGGGCGTTTATTGGTTTATATGCTCTTTGCCTTAATCTTTTTACTCTTTTACTCTTTTACTTTTTTACTTTTTAGTAACTTTGCACCCGAATTCAGGATTTATATTTTACGGGAAGCTGCCCAAATGTCTTCAATCAATTTCTTATTCGCTAAAGATACGACGTTGTGACATGGCTGGGGAAGACACCGAGCAGCTACAGATTAGAGTTAAGTCCACCCCTTTTTAGTATTAAGCAGCTCTGCGAAGCCCCAGGCTTACGAGCATTAACGAACAACATTCACATTGAAGACATTTGAAGAATTGGGCGTAAGCGAAGAGATTCGCCGCGCCATTGAGGAACTCGGCTTCGAACATCCGATGCCGGTTCAGGAGGAAGTTATACCGTTTTTGTTGGGTAATGGTAACGACGTAATTGCGCTCGCGCAGACCGGAACGGGCAAGACAGCCGCGTTCGGCATACCATTGTTGCAGCGTACCGACCCGACAGACCGCACTACGCAGGCTATCGTCATCTCGCCCACACGCGAGCTTTGCCTTCAGATAGCCGACGACCTGAAGTCATTCTCAAAGTATATTAAGGGTATTAACATTGTTGCCGTGTATGGTGGTACGTCTATCGTCGACCAGATGCGCGCTCTGAAGCACGGAGCGCAGATTATCGTGGCTACACCGGGCAGACTTATCGACCTTATGCACCGCGGAGCCGCAAAGCTCGAGGCTGTGCAGAACGTGGTGCTCGACGAGGCTGACGAGATGCTCAACATGGGCTTCTCCGACAGCATCAACGAGATATTCGACAACGTGCCGGCTGACCGCAACACGCTGCTCTTCTCGGCAACGATGAGTAAGGAGATTGAGAAGATTGCGCTCAACTATCTGCACGACCACAAGGAGATTGTAGTAGGCTCGCGCAACGAGGGTGCGGAGAATGTCAACCATATCTACTATATGGTGAACGCCAAGGACAAGTACCTCGCATTGAAGCGCATCGTCGACTTTTATCCGCGCATCTACGGCATCGTGTTCTGTCGCACGAAGGCAGAGACGCAGGAGGTGGCAGACAAGCTTATTCGCGACGGATACAACGCCGAACCGCTGCACGGCGACCTCTCGCAGCAGCAGCGCGACATAACGATGCAGAAGTTCCGCCAGCACATCACACAGTTGCTCGTGGCTACCGACGTGGCTGCACGCGGACTGGATGTGGACGACCTCACGCACGTCATCAACTACGGTATGCCGGGCGACACCGAGAGCTATACCCACCGCTCTGGTCGCACCGGACGCGCAGGCAAGAAGGGCACATCAATCTCTATCATCCACACCAAAGAGCGCGGACGTGTGCGCGAAGTGGAGCGCGTGATAGGCAAGGAGTTCGTTGACGGCACGCTGCCTACGCCACAGGAGATTTGCTCGAAGCAGCTCTTTAAGGCTATCGACGAGATTGAGAAGGTGGACGTGGACGACGAGCAGATAGCACCGTTCATGGAGGACATCAACCGCCACTTCGAATACTTCGACAAGGAAGACATTCTGAAGAAGATTGTGTCGCTGGAGTTCGGCAAGTTCCTGAAGTATTACGCCAACGCGCCTGAGATACAGAAGCCGTCTACAAGCCGCGACCGCAAGGAGCGTGGCGAGGGTCGCGACGGCAGAAAGCGCGAAAAGCGTGCGCCGGAGGCAGGCTATCGCCGTCTGTTCATAAACCTCGGTAAGGACGACGGATTCTATCCGGGCGAGGTGATGCAGTTCCTCAACCGCAATGTGCATGGCCGTCAGGAGGTGGGACACATCGATCTGCTTGCTCGCATCTCATACATAGAGGTGCCGGAGCAGGATGCCGAGAAGGTGATGCGTGCGCTGAACGGAGCCACATACCGCAACCGCACCGTGCGCTGCAACGATGCCGACGACACGGCTGCTGTAAGTGGCGATGGAAAGCGTGCCTCGCGTCGCTCTTCCGACCGCGATGGTGGTCGCACATCGCACCGTAAGGACGCGGCGAACGATGCTAACCCATACGAGAAACGCTCCAAGCGTCGCAACGAGATGGAGGGACGCAACCGCTCGCAGCGTGGTCAGCGCGGACAGTCGCGCTACGAGAGCGGACGCAAGGACGACTGGCGCCAGTTCATCAACAACCCCGACATACAACTCGTGGGCGACGAACCTGACTTCTCTGAAGAAGGATGGGCACGCCGCAAGCCAAGAAAGAAGAAATAAAGAATTATTGCTGTCCGCTAAAACTTTTCATACAAAATAAATTAGGGCTGACACTTCTCA